>JAAUYG010182818.1_pt1 | contig 11142 bp, 7 predicted proteins | sample 7278091 | NCBI WGS metagenome assembly JAAUYG01 (sample SAMN14350201, study PRJNA611818) | marine sediment metagenome | isolation source: surface marine sediment (0.6m) | place: French Polynesia: Moorea | collected 2018-08
CTACTACTACTACTACTGCTACTACTGCTGCTGCTGCTGCAGCTGCTGCTGCTGCTGCAGCCGCTGCTGTTGCTGCTACTGCTTAATTCGGTTCATTGATAGATGCAAGCGCAACGATTAGACGGGGCGTTTGAACGTCTATCACAAACTATGTTTTCAACATTTTAAAGGTTCATACAAAGAAAAAAGCTAAATGTCAATAATACCCAAACAAGTTTTCTGGGGAATATAGAGGTGATAATGCAAGAAAGGTTTTAGGTGATTTGGAAGTGACTTTAATGAGAAAAAGTTTTTTTTTTAGTCTGATAACTTTCCGCATTACGTAAATCAAAACAAAATCATTAAAACTTAATTTCCCAAAGTTTTAAAAATAAAAAACCTTTGTAGTTTTGACAACTATTGAGGTTAATATGAAATAGAAGTTTTGAAATAAATTGAAGGCCATTTGTGATATAAGTAGTGTTTAGACAATTTTTATACAAGTCCTTTAGACAAATAGTGTTCAGACAAGTCGTTTATCCATTTACTGTGTAAAGAAACACACGCTTCACGGACGACGGTTAACACCCGCGCCATGATAATAGCTCTTCTGTCACAGTCAGGCTGAACTAACAAGAACCCTAGGGGATTTGAAACTCCGCTTGACCCAAATGTCACTTGACAGACACCTGTATGTTTCATAGACGTGCAGCATAGATGACCAGCGGTTCCGTAGTTACTGAGCAATAGGGACAACATGGGAAAGGAGAACAGCCTACATGTACTTCATTCCTGGTGTGGATCCCTAGCCCTATTGAAAGGAAATGAAACAAAAGGGTCCGTTTAGGCCATTTACCCGCGGCGGATAAAATGACCCAAGTAAAAACGCAAGCAATGAAGTTAAAGACGAAACCGCCCCACACTGTATTGAAACTAGCGACCCATTGGCCTGAAACCGGTGATTTTACCGTGCCACAAACGTGCCAATACCATACGCAATGGGGCTTTAACCACTGATAGAGGATCTGGTTTCCAGTTGCTTTACATCTGTCTGTGAGCAGTAGGGGGATGCTTTGCTGACCCGTGCTCAACAAGGTTTATCTTTCTGTCTTATACAATCCTGGACCAATATTTTAAATCTACGGTTGCTGATTGGTACACTAAAGTGCGAAGGTTACCCAGTCCCTTCTTCCTGAATTCATGACATCAAATATCATGAATATGCAAATGAAGTCCACATGTACCTCTAGTAGATTCGGAGCGAGAGAAGAAAGGCTGCCTTCGCCCTTCAGCGCCAAGAGTGATGAAATACAGTGGCACTAATCTGCCACCATATCTATCTGACAAAGGTCTCCTTCAATGGTGGAGGTATGCAGTAGTAGAATCAACCACCAAATATACTGCCCATCAATGAAAATGCATCAGTCATTACGCGACATCAATGTCTAATGATGCGTTTTTGTTGATGGTCAGTACACATCAGACACTGTTAGATACGCAGTGGCACGAATTAGCCATCATACATGTCAGACACTCATTCCCCTGACGGAGACACGCAGTGACACAAATCAGCCACCATACACGCTTTGAGGGACGCAGTGGCACGAACTAGGCGGCTCCATACCTATTGAACCTCGTCTACCTCGCGGAGGAATGCAGTGGCACGATACGATAGGATGCGATATCTTTATTGCCATAATTGGATTCGAATCAGCTACCAGACATATCAGACGCTCGTCTCCTTGGCAGAAAGATGCAGTGGCACAAATTAGCCACCATACTTACTTGTAGGAACGCACTGGTGCGAATTCCCACCATACTTATCAGACGCTAGTTTTCCTGGCGGAGAGACGCAGTGGCACAATTGAAGCACCATACCTAGCTGAAGAACTGGTAACACCCAATCTTATTATTGAATTTGAATGATGTTAAAAGCCGGTGAAATTGTAATTCGGCTGTTTCCGTTCTACCTGTTTAACCCCTTTGTTGAGCTTCCCTTTATGTGAAAAAGTTAAACCTGGGTGCTTAGAGAACTGTGAGCACCCCTATCACACTGCGGCAGAAATGTACATGTAGAAGCGCCATTTGCTAAATCTGACACCACCAATGATATAATATATTCTGTGTTAATGTCAGGTGTAACGACTCCAATACTACTCGCGGCTGGGCCTGGTGAGACGGAGGGGGACAGACTGCGCACGGGGGAGTGGTGATGGCCATAAACAAAAATCAGTTCTAAGCTTACAATATCTCCCTTTTTTGTGCGCATATGGTTTCAGTTCGAATCTGGGGGTAGAAGAGAAGACAGTGAAACCTCAATTTGGGACTACATCAGAATTAGTAGTATTGTAGTCCCCTTATAATAAGGCCACACCATTTGCCAAGAAATATGGCCGCATTAGAGAGGTGGCTTTCGGTGTTAGGGAAAAGCAAATGCATTCATAGTAGCACTGGCAAAATATATGACCACATCAGGGAGGAACGCTTCTGTTGAGAGTGACCACAAAGAAACGGACCACTAGTACCGTTAGTAGTAATGTTAATTCATCTTAAATTGTACACAATATCAGTTCAGAAAATGCAGGAATCATAGACAACATCGGGCGAATGACTACAAAGACCATACATTCCTGTGTTTAGCCATACTGCCATACAACCGGCGATATTATTAAAAGGGCGTCGACCTCGAAAGAACTCGGTGTTGTTGCAGCCGACGATTTGTCTTGGAATGGCACATGTTGAAAGCATTGTCACAAAAGCAGGCAAGCCCTTGTATGTCCTGTATTAGTTAAACCGCGCTGGTGTGAGTCAAAGTGATTTGTTAAGGGTCTATTTATCGGTCATTCGCACTGTAGTTGAATATGCCTAAAGAATGCTTTTAGAACGATATACCCAGGTATTTCCATTCTGCCTAGTCAGAGTCTTGTTGCCCCCACAGAGCTTTTTGTGGGGTGTACACAACGAGCTCTGGTGGCCAGAATGGGTATTTCATACTTCGATGCCATGTAAATAGCGAATACGCCCACGTTGCACCAAATAAAGACGGTTAAATCTATGCAAGGCTCATTTCAACCGTCCTAAGAACAAAGAACATATTCTGCACCATTTACTCCCTCCATGTCGCCAGGCTCCTCCCTCTTTACGCGACGGGACCTCACCAGTGGTGCCGGAGATTAGGACACAGTGGTATTTTAAGTCTTTCATGCCGTGGGGTGTACGAAATTGTACATGATGCTTTTGTAGTCAGCGAAGCTATCTTTTAAGTGTGTAACTACTCGTTTACTACAGTGTGCATGTTTTGAATGAGTTTACAGTGCCATATTTTGTAGTATATTGTGTTGTTTTTAACCTGAATTGTACAATCCAACCCGACTGCTGCAAAAAAAAAAAGCTTTTACCTTTACCTTACCTAGTAGTCCCAGTAATAGGATCGCCCCAGAATTATAAGACCAAGGCTGGAGTTCTTGAAAATATTTAAGTCTAAGTTTTAACTTCAGTCGGATTCATAACCAACCAAATCGCAGTCAATTTGCACTGCATCTGAGATACACATCTACATCCCAAAATGTCGGCACAAAGTACACATAGTTCACATAAACACGTAGTCTGACCTCGGAAATATTGCCTTTTAACCCATATAAAGAAGGGAAAACCCATAAAAAGAAGGGAAAAGATGTCATGGGGGCACCTGTTTAATGAAAACATCAAGCGATACGCTTGGAAGTATAATCGGCATGCCACGTCACAGTTGCTAGGATATTTCAGTTGCAGCATCCAAAAACGTAATGGCAGTTTATCTGTTTCTTTCTTTCCTGATGACGTACCGACTGTCTTTCGGAGCAAGTACAGTGTATTAATTGGTTCCATCACATATTACTATTGTTAGTATAGCAACCAGGGATTAAAAGGTTATGTACTACAGAAAAAAATATGTAAACGTAATATGTTTATTATGCCAGGCCTGTATATAAAAGGACAAAGACAGGCGTTCAAAACACTGTGAATTACCTACATGTACCCTTACAGTATCAAACATAACCCTCCCCCACTGATACGAACCGACATTCCGAACACCAGTTCCTTACTACTTAATCACAGGTTAGCCGAAGGGGGTTATGTGCTCTGAAATGTACGATTTTCTCATCCAGCTTGATGCAGAGACACAGACTTCTGTGGGGTTAGGTGGACTGCTAAGTAGTGAGATGTGATGTCTCGAAACAATGGTTATTGTTTATCACAGATGAAATTGTGAAAGTAAGATCACATGCTTCGCTTGCCGACCTGAATAATTTTTTGTTGTATCTGCAGATGAGTGGTCTAAATATAATCATGCCTTACTGCGACACTGTGTACATAATACCTGAATACAGTCGCTAGTGTATTTGTTAGCTATTATCCAGTATTCAACCACTAAGGTCTTATACGCATACTAATTACTCAGTCTATTGCAATATACGATGGCGATTGCAGGATTTGTTTATGATTATTATGACTTTGGAGATGTGTGTGTGTGTTTGGGGGGGGAGGTAGTAAAGTGTCATTAAACATCTGCCTCCATGACAACTTTTCCCTTCTATTTACGGGTTATCAGTAGTCAAAATGTAATATTTCTGAGGTCAGAATACGTGTTTATGTGAACTCTGTGGACTTTCTGTGGACTTTTGTCAGATGAGATTTAATGATGATACACGGTTCAAACCAAATAAATACATACACCCTAAAGGTTTGGTGGCTAAACTAATTGTACGTCTGATTACAACTTTTGCAACTGCATTTGTAAAAATTTTCACTTCGTCTGTGCCTTGTTTCAACCTTGCTTCCATTTCACACAGGTATTTGTATAACTCCCCTTGGTCGTGGCCTGTGGCTGGTTTGGCTTCACTTAATTGATTCGCATTCTTAGTCAGACCACTGGTGTCTACTGTTGGCAAAGCTGGGGTCGAGTCTTGCTGTGTAGGTGCAATGCGTTGTGATGACATTATGAACTCTGCTAATTCATCTTTTGTATATCGCGATAAACCGGGTAGACTCAGGCCGCTCAGCCTGTCAACCGCACACTCGACTGACCGTTCCAGTTCAGTGATTCTCCTGTTGTATATCCCATTGTCCACAGCAAATTCAAAGTCTTCTTCCACAAAATTTCAAATTGTCACAGTCACTGGTATGATGCACACATCATTACCTGCAATTTAGTACCTGGTATGGTAACACGGTGCTGAGTATTTCCAGCATAACATGACATAAATATGGACATACAACGAACGTGTTTGCGTGTCTACTCTACAAACACTACTACTCAGTCATATACAACATTCAACATGCCGTTCCCATGAATATCCTCACATTTTGGGAATTGGATACACTCGCCGGTTGCAGTGAAGAACTCATTCGAAACTTTTTCCCCCATATACACTACACAAATGTTAAGGATATTAAATAGTGAAGTGCATATATGCTATGCGTGCCACAGTGCATATATGCACTACAGAAAAAATTAAGGATATTTAATATCCTTAACTTTTTGTGTAGTGTACATCTTTGCTTGAAAATCATAAAATTTAAAATGTTGAAAATTTTGAAAAAGTACAAAAAAAGGAACAAAAACATTGTTTACATAAAACAAAACCGATATGGCCAACAGAAGAAAGCTTTGGGTCTATCCATGCCATGGTTTCCAAGAATACTCATAATAGATCACGGCCGCCCCTCTCTCAGTATCGTATTAGCCAACCAGACCAGACCAGAGTCAACCACAGCTAGAAGCCTACCTTAATTTGGTGGAAGTGTCACCGAAACTAACCAAAAAAATACTATGCTTGTACCATCCAAATTTACCTAACAAAAACTACACACGCAATAAACTTTTATGCTATGGAGCTTAGAAAGCCTGAGACTGAAGTGTATATCGGATGTCGTGCCTCAACCCAATAGAATCCAGCATCATGCAGAAATATTGATGTGGAAGGAGAGCGGGCCTCATACAGCTCACATGGCACATTAAAAGACACCAGAGATCCAGATATACCAACGTCATAAGATTTTATTAGCTCTATATACATACCGCGGGGTGATGAGGATATATAATATCTTACCAGCACACACGGCATAGGGAATGAGTTCATATCCTACAGTACGGAATGAGTTGCTTGAGAACGTATGTAGCGCAGATTTGTATTCTCTGTCTATTTTCAAACAGATCACTCCCTGCTAATGACCCAGCCACTATGAAGCAACTCCAGCGTAGGAAATAAAACGACGAAATATTCTGGGTCACTCTGGTATATTTCTCGGTTTATGCACTGCAAAATGAATCAATTAGCATGTAAATAATTCTGTATTTTATTTATTCACATGTTGATGAATATGAACTGGTGATAGTTGTTCAAAACTGCATGCGTGGGCTCTTCTAGGACTTCTATATTGGTCATGTTGGTTAATTAACTATTCTGTATTTATTTTGGATTCATTTCTTGACTATTCTATATTTAAAAAAAAAGCTATTCTTTATTGGTTAATGACTTCTGTGTTTGGTTAATCAGCATGTTGACTAATATGAACTGGCCTGCAGATAGTTGTTCAAAACTGCATGCATGGGCTATTAGAATCATCAACATGACTTGATTGGGTAAGATTCCTCACCGTTGCTGGCACCGAGAGCACTCAAGATGGATACTAATTCTGGTCTTGCTGCCCAAAGGCTCTATTATAGAAGTGTTTCTACAAGTAAATTACCACAAGTAAATTATCAAAACGAAAGACGTATAACTCTACATGCCAGTACCTCAACCTAGGGGGAAAACCAACAACAAAAACGCCTTTAAATATTAGGACGCATATCATGTTAAACATTCCTCCAACTGATTCGTGGCCGGTTCTGCACGTTGTGAGTTGCTTATCTGTAAACTGTTCGAATAGTTTTGTGACCGTTCGAGGTTGCCGGGAGCAATCGACCTCCGGGAACTGCCGGTGGCAGTTGGTGTGGAGGCTCCAATTGCAGCCTTGTAGCACAAGTATGACACAGATATGTTCAATATGTTAGTACCGCAAGGTTGGCTATTGTACTATATCCAAATATACTCACCCAAACAAGTTCCTATACCAGTTATAATTGATTTTCTTTATAGCTGGTATGGGAACTTGTTTGGGCGAGTATATACAATTTCAATGCGATGGTCCTTTTCACTTTCTTTTGAAACTAATACCAAATTGAACTCGATATTCGAAATATCCAATATGCTTTAATATACTGTCACGTGAAATCAAACTGACAATTCAACACACAGTGACCAAAGACCGTCCCTTGCATGCAGTAACTGCTCAGATGGTCTAGGTTAAGGGGTTCTGGGTATGCGAGTTGTTTACATAATATGACTTTCTGTATAGGCTGATGATGAAACTTTGCTCACGTTTTGTTTTTCGGTGAAATCTGAATAAATGAGTTCTGCATCGCAGCACGCAGAAATGTTCAAGCGCCCAGACATATCTGCAACAAATGTGTATTTATTTGAAGAGGATACTCAATTAAGACATGCTTGCGGTGCCAAGATCATTTAAGTATCATTCACAATACTTGACATCAGCATATGATCAAGCGACATGTTGGTCGTGCCGTTTGAGATCAAATCAAGCCATGGGCGGTTCAATTCCATCTTCCACATCACACCGGCCAAATGAAAAGTTAGTGGAGAAAGGGTTTGTTAGGCATTGACAAAATGACAAAACACATATTTAAGGCATGGCCGTCACAGTTGATGTCATGGTCCTTGGGCTTCTTTCTTGTTATTACATGTGCAGGCACCTATAAATAGTATTATTATATTATCAGGTACAATGTACTACTGGTTACTGTTTCATTGGGCAATATATTCTGTTATTTTATATGCACTACAATTCGATACTGGATTGGTGGATGCAGCCTGATGACGGTTACCGTGGTCCATATTCCCCAAACATTGCATGATTGGGATAGTAGGTAAGTAGTACCCCTGTATTAGTGACACCGTTTCTTGGAATGCCTAATAATATCAGATGGTATCAGATGGAGTTAGATTGATACCAAATCAACATTATTTTTTTAGTGTCATACTCACCTTTCTGCCTCGGTTTAGTACAGGACTCCACATGTACAGACACAAATCATGCATCCCACAGTTCACACGTGTAATATCTAAATTAGTGTGGGACCATGGAGGCAGACAAGGAACTGAAGCAGCCAAACACGGAGCCAGTGTATCTGGCGGTTCTTGACGACGACGATAGTGTTTGTGAAGACGTAGGTTCGAGTGAGGCACCTACAAGCGAGCCGGTAATCGCACATCTAACTGAGACAGCTCCTCCGGTAACCAAACGTCCAGCGGAAGCACTACCGCCGGTAACCCCACGTCCAGCGGAGACACCACCCCCGGTAACCCCACGTCCACCGGAGACACTACCGCCTGTAACCCCACGTCCAACGGATACACCACCGCCGGTAACCGCTCGTCCAGGATCCAGTAAAGTTGAGTCCTCAGAAGGGCCTGCAAGGAACTATGAGGAAATCTCAATCGACGGATCAGATTATGAAGAAATTCCATTGGAACACACAGAGTACGACGAAATTCCCTACGATGGAAGAGATCTTGTGGAAATAAAAGTGGATGAACCGCCTATACGTCGTGACATGCCTCTCCCCAATATCCCTACACAGACGCTGCCCGTCACTGCAACGTTGTCAAGTGAGAAGACGCACGGTTATATTGACGTCAGCGCTGATTGTCTTTGCCATGGCTGTGGCCAACGTTATAGGTGCCATGGTAATCTTTTCGAAGGGTAAGGATACCACAACGCGATGAACATTGACTATTGTCTGAATTTGAAGTAATCATCACAAACAGAAAGTTATCTTAAATTTCGGCGCATTTGATGAGAATTTAACCACTTGAAGTTATGTCAATATATACCCATTACATGTACTGGAATTTTTCGATCCCAGCGATTTCCATCCGTCCGTTATGCGAGTCTTCTTGGTAACCGCTTCACGAATCTACGTTAAATTTTGCAGAAAGTTTCATATTCAACTCTTTTCTAGACCTTTTCATCGCTTTTTCAAATTTTATTATTTTGTTTTGAATATCTTTTAAATTATATGGGAGAGGGGATGTTTCAAACGAAACTGGCAGGCAAATACGGTACAAAAGGTTGGGGGTATTCCTATGGACAGTATCTGCAAGGATGTTAAGCTTTGGATTTTTCGTGAATTTCTTAATGTCCTTTAACACATGAGAATTTGCATGGAAATTTCATGCGACTTCTTTCTCGAAACCGTCGAAGCAAATCCAATCACCAAGATGTGAGAACACCAAGGGGAACATCAATATCCGGTGAATCCCTATCAATAAGTACATGTTTCTAAAACATTTTCATTTTTTCAGAAATCGACGAATGTATTGGAGGCACCCACGACTGTGATATCGATGCCAACTGTACAAACACGGCGGGATCTTTTGAATGTGAATGTCATGCTGGGTATACCAACACAGGCCGTGCCAGGCGCGGGGAATGCAAAGGTAATTGGTCACTTAGTTTGTGAATTCGGGATGCTCATCCTAACCATACTATAAACGCTACATCTGTACCTTGCAACAGCTTTACGTCAAATGACTCACTGGCAATAATATTTTCTTTTAATCATTTTTGGAGGTGAAATGCAGAAGAACAACACCCAAGTAAATAGAAACGTCAATATAAATACAACCACCCCAATTTGCATTAGTTGCCAAGAAATTCAATTGTACGGTAGCGCATTGACTATCATGCGAAATTTTGAAAGCACAATATAGTTAAAAGCTCAAACTGTTGCAGTGATATACTGATAAGAATTCCAACGGGTACTCGGTATCCTTCATGCTACTTCTTTGGGGTTCTTTCTAGTATTGTGTGCAACTTAAAGGCACATTATTTTGAATTGTCTTTTAGAAACAGACGAATGCGTTGAAGGCACGGATAATTGTGATATTAATGCCAACTGTATAAACACGGTTGGATCCTTTGAATGTAGATGTCGGGAAGGCTACAACGACACACAGGACGCCAGGCAAGGCCATTGTCAAGGCAAGTAGTAACTTCTTTTCAATGACTTGATACGTCTACTCTAATCTTGTGGTAAGTAATATAGTGTGAAAGAATCCCCTTTTTTGCACATTCTGACCAAACACTGGGTATAAGTACAGCGAATGTCACAAATGCTACAATTCTGAATCTTAAATCCAGGGTCCAATTTAATGTTGGTGCCGTGTGCCTCAAATTATACAGTTTTACACAACCATTGTCCGCAATACTGGCTTTAGTGTACATTTTTTCAATAAATTATCTATTTTCCAGCAATCTACATGAAGATTATTCAGGTATATAATAATTATCAGTGTTGTGTTTCTGTACCTTCGAAACTAGATATTTATTTAATCTAAAGCAGATTTACACGTAATCACCACATATTTTTGAAATTATTCCAGAAATAGACGAGTGCCTTGAAGGTACAGCTGATTGTGATGTTCATGCCAACTGCACAAACACAGCAGGATCGTTTGAATGTGAATGTCACGATGGGTACAATAACAGCGGGAATGGCAGGGCATCAGAGTGCCATGGTAAGTTCAATTTCTTAAGACTATTTAGGTAACTACAAGAAGAAAACGTTTCTGTTGTGTTTTAAAAAGGAATGACGAATTAGGTCGAATCCTCTTGCAGATAGGCATCTAGTAATAAACTATGTACACGTATTTAAAGAAATGTTCACGCTCTATTCACCAGTGCCAGATGTGAATATTTTATGTAGATAAAAGTGAATAATACTTTATATTTCGTAATATTACAGACGTCGACGAATGTGTAGATGATCATTGTGGCGAAAATGGTCACTGTGTTAACACGCCGGGCTCATATCACTGTGAGTGTAACGCAGGGTACAGGCAGACAATGGAGCCCACTGGATGGGAGTGTGACGGTAAAGCGTCAGTCACACCAGGATTATGACCAGGTTACACCCAATTTACGTTTCAAAAGTCAGACATTCGCACTTAAATTGCAGAAGCAGCGCACGACTTGTCTGAGAGGTCGTGGGTGATGGTACTAGCAAAATCGGTCTCAGCAAGGTTTTTGAACATGTTCAAAACTTCTCACCTGCGA
>JAAUYG010040078.1_pt1 | contig 11141 bp, 7 predicted proteins | sample 7278091 | NCBI WGS metagenome assembly JAAUYG01 (sample SAMN14350201, study PRJNA611818) | marine sediment metagenome | isolation source: surface marine sediment (0.6m) | place: French Polynesia: Moorea | collected 2018-08
CGGCAGGTTTTAGAGTGAAAGATACATCTAGATCTCTGTGTTATCCAGTTTTTGTGGTCATTGTCTTCCATCTTGTCAAGCAGAGCGCCAAGCCCCTGGGCTTCTTGTTTACGAATATTTTTCGTTTTCGTTAACATGGGACCCTATGGGAACAAAACCTACAAAACGCTACTCCTCCCTCAAAAAGCTTTTGAATCTTTTCAAACCTTTCTTGAATTTTCTTCTCAGCGGTGCTCACAAAAGTACTGTTTTGGATTTTTGAAATTTTGAGCTTACGATTTTTCACGATTTTTTTTCGTTTTCGTTAACATGGGACTCTATGGGAGCCAAAACTTCAAAACGCTACTCCTCCCTCAAATCACTTTTGAATCTTTTCAAACTTTTCCTGAATTTTCTTGTCAGTGGTCCTCACAAAAGTACTGTTTTGGATTTTTGAAATTTTGAGTTTCTGATTTTGAGTTTCAGTGTACACAGGGTACTTTTGACACTTAAGTGCTTAAGGTCATTCTGGGGTCATTCGGTGTATTTCAGATTTTCAAAAACCTTGTGTCTCGAAAACGGCAGGTTTTAGAGTGAAAGATACTAGATCTCTGTGTTATCCAGTTTATGTGGTCATTGTCTTCCATCTTGTCAAGCAGAGCGCCAAGCCCCTGGGCTTCTTGTTGGTTACTTATTCTGGTTACTTTTTCCTCTTACTTTCTATCCTACAATCGTGTATTGGTATATCGGTAGTGTGTTTGTAAATGTCAATCACGTCAAACTGCCTTCTCACAAAGAATTTAAAGGGAGGAAATGCATTTATTCAACTTTTAATCATTTTCCAAATCGATTTTACAAAATATATAAAATTTCAAGTCACTAGATTTCTATAGATTTTAAAAACACTTGCGTGTATTCTACAGTTTTTCACGTTCACTGGACTTCGTTTTTGCTCATGTACATGTAGATGCATTTTTTTTTTTTTTGGCTATTTTGTTAGACCTTAAGTTTTTCAATGTTTAATACGTATAGATATTTATCAGTATTATATGCAAATAAGTCACATACCACGCCTGGATCCTTTGAAAGGGTCAGTGGGAGTATTCCTCAGAGATAAAAACTTCCTGTTCCAAAGAAATCTTACCTACAGAAGGTGGCTTATGCCGCCATTAAAGAGTATTGGCTTAACTTCAGCATGTCTTGTTATCACACAAGCAGGTGCGGGTTAAGGGTTGGGGGTGCAAACAGCATCTTGAAGCTATAGGCTAAACAAGCGTCTGGAATGAACTATGCAGGTTACAGAAACGAGAAAGAGGGAGATATGTAACTGTACTTGCTTTAAGAGGATGTTGGTAGGTATTATCCGTTGGCTTTTAAGGGTTCTGTAATAACCGGCCATCTCTGGAAAGTGTGTCAACAGTTAGTTGGGTTCTTGACTCGGCAAATTTCTAGTGCAAATGATCTGGCGCACTTAGTGTACTGACAAATAGGGTCTTTGAATATCGGAAGGACACATATTGAAGCTGGAGACGTTGGTGAGAAGGGAACACCTGTTCATGCGCTCAGATATTTTACCAAACAGTCTTGATGGTGTATAATGTACATGCAGCTAATTTAAAAGTTCTGTCTTAGTCCCCGTTTCTGTACATTTGATGGCTTCCTAAACTGGGCCAAACCGTGTGCAGACAATGAGGTGGGAACAACAAACAAACAACCCATCAATCCGACGCCGAACACCTTACAGTTTGCCAACATGTAGGTCCTTCGAAAAGCTGTGCAGACAGTTTATGCCCATCAGTGACTCAGAGATAAAAATATGATTAACTTGGTTCTGTTTAGTTGCAATGCCGTTTACAAGGTAATGACAATGTTCTAGATATCAAAAAATACAGAAATTTTCAAAACATTAGTATCTGTGATCTGTTTCGCATGTAGCTCAATGAAAAGAGTTGGCAATGCAGGATGTTAGCCAGCAGAAAGGATCTGAGGAGTGCCATCCCCTTAAGTGATCTGAGGAGGGCCACCCCCTTAAGTTTCAAAAAGAGTCATTCTCCAAGTCAAAGAAAACAGCAAAGCTCAATGTCAGATATTCATATAAGCCATTTTATTGCCACCGTCACTTAATAAAAGTTTATCCTACCACCTTTGGTGGCAGCATTTTTTTTTTCTTCTACAACCCTAATGACATAAATAACCCCATTTGTAACAAGTATAAACGTTAGAATTCTCCTTAACACAGTTCAGGAGGATATAACTGTATCCCTGATATACACCAATAAAGTCAAACAGTGGTTTGCGAGACATCAAACCTGGTACATGTACATGTACTGTCTACCATGGTTTGAAATTTGGCAACGCATGTACAAGGTATAGTTTTGTTTTACTGTACAGTCCCTGTGCGATATATTTATATAGGCCTATGTCCCAATCCCAGACACTCTGTTCTGATGCACATTGTTTGCTGGGTATATTATAGTCCTAAAATACATGTACACACAGGCTAAATAGGCACATTAATGCAGCAAACAAAGGTCACCAATAGAAATGTTTCGGGGTTCAGTTTCTGGAAAAATCTTAAGTCCACTAGTGAGTTTTAAGCATGGAATAGATAATGGTTGCCAAGGTGATTAGTGAACTTAAGGTAAAATCTTAAGTCTAGAAACAGACCTTAAGTTCACTAATCACCTTGGTAACCATTATCTTTTCCATGCTTAAAACTCACTAGTGGGCTTAAGACTTTTCCAGAAACTGGCCCTTGGTCTAGATTCAATTTCTGGTAACCAAACCATCAAACAAAGGCATCAGCTGGCTGCAAACAATGGCAGTTTATCCCCTGGCCGTGCATATATATAGATGAGAAACGAGGGTGTCCGTGCATACAATGTTAACCGACCTATTTAGCATTAATATTTGGAACAGAAACTTGTTTTGAAATATTTCATCACAGTCAGATACCAACCATAACAGCAAGCTGCACCACCAGGCCTGCTGGGAAAGTCTGTATTTCTTGGTACACTGGTACATAACCAGTGTTAACACTCCAAGTATGTTAACTGGCATAAATATAGCACTATAGTGGGTACCATTCATTTATTCTAGTTTTTAAAACAGATGAAGGTAATAGAGCTGTTTTCAGGCCTTGACATAAATGTAGAAAATACAATTTTCATGGGGGGTTGCTACAAAGTGCTGGTCAGGAATCTAACTACAGTCCAATCTGAATGTTAAAGTAGCAATATGAGCATTATACATATATAATAGTTAACATAGTTAAAAATCTAACTTGACTTTGACTTCTTAAATTAAGGCAGCTAAAGTAAGTCCTGCAATGAATTAATATTCTGCAAAAATATTCTGATATGGTCTGGTTGGGCATCTGCGTTGAACAGTTCAGTCAGAAACGAACCATCACAATTTCTTAATACACAGGTCTATAGGTACAATGAATATGTGCACAAACAATGAATCTTAGCATGATCATTCATAACGAGTGCAGAATTTTGAACCCGATATAGTACAGGGCATTTCACTTAATAATTCTGCCGATATAGTACACAGCATTTCACTTAATTCTGCCACTGCCACAATGCACTACAGCTTGCAGATTTCCAATCCTGCACGTGTCATTATGGTGCTTCAACAAGCACTGTGACTATGAAAGGCCTAAGTTTTAGTTGTAATAACATGCAAAGGAGATGTAATAAAGAACTAGCTCTGGCCAACATGGACTGCCATATAACCACAAGTTTGGATGTTACAGCACACGTCTGCTGAGGGCAAAACATGACCAGAAATGTATCTGTTGCTAGGAAACGGACATCAACATCACCCAGAAACGGAGCAATCAGAAAAAGGGCTATTAAAACATCCGGTCATCACGGTAAAGAAAACGTAAACGCCGAGTTGAAAGCTTTGTTGGAGAGCTTACAACAAGACCCAAAAGGTCGTCGCCGGTGCAGTGCGCACACATTTTAGCCTCCTCTAGTTCTGTTAAAAGGAGCGGGGAAAAATAGGAGATAACCTTGGTCTGCTGCAAAAGTTCAGTGCTGGGAAACATATGAAGATGAGTCATACATTGGTGACACGAAAACCCATTGCTAACCATAAATATCTACAACATCAGCAGGAATTTTAATGCGCATTTGCTGCAGCGTTATACTAAGCCGGCTGGTCGATGGGCCAGGCAACCTAGAGAAGTCAGGGAGGCTGGACCCTGGATTTATTGAGCCCCATTTTTTATTTTTCCTCTGGCCCCTAAGCGTCAGCCTGGAACACCTGGCCTGCATGGCAGCTGAAGATAATACAGCAAGTGCACGTACGTCACAGCAGACGTCAAGGGTGTCACCAGCCATCGACAGGCAGCTAGGTTCTCCGGCCAGAAATTACCTATGCATGTATCTGTACACAGAGCTGGCTTATCATTAACGCAATGTGTCTCTTGGATATTTCCTGTTTGTAATGACATGTAAAACTCGGCATGTTCTTCACTATTATGCACTTGAACCGCCATAACAGATTAGTAGGATACAAAGCTAGCTAAATGTACTTTATATAGGTTTCCTATCTTCAAGTGTATTTTTAAAAATTTCCTAGCTTTGTGCAGTATTTTTGTGGGACTGAAACACGATTACCCGTATTGGTAACTTAGAATTTGGCAAAGCAAAATGCTGTTTGTAAATAATACAGGTCCCTTGGAACAACACACTTTAGCTTTTATATAAGATTATAGTGTTACTTATTAAATTTTCGGGTCAAAATTTGCTTGTACATGATCTTCATCAATGCAATTTGTGACAATAATACTGCATGCCATTGACAATAAATCTCACACATGAACCAAGTACATGTACATTATATTTTAACAACACACAAACTGTTTTTTTTTTGTTTCCTCGCACAAAGCCCGAGTGCTCATGGATGGACACAGCATGTACCAGTATTTCATTATTTCATTTATAAAGGAGGATACAGATGTAATCACATATCCGACTAAACAAGTTATGATTCTAAGCCAAAAGACTATACTACATGCATGTATGTATCATGGCAGAAACAATGAATGACACTTTTGTATGACATCCTAAATTTGGTCTTGTAACTCCATGCACTGAAATGAACTTATCCTGCACCTTTGCTCTTTCTGGAAGAATCTATTCAGAACAGTATCTATTTTTACCCAAATAATTACAAATTCATGTGCTGGGTACAAAAATAAGCTCAGCATGACAGAACCCCAGTTACAGTGATGCTTTCGGAGTCATGCTTTACCATTTACACAGCATTACCCTTCCATTTAGTTTCCATGGCAACTGTTGTTACCATCACCATGACATCTAATGAAGGCAGGTCTCCAGCAGATGTTAATGTATAGGGGTTGTTGTAGCAATCTGACAGGTTTCAGGAACCCAGCGCTTTCCTTTAATAGCCTCTAAGAAAGGCAGCAGCGGGAAGAAGAAAGGAGCAGCAGGAACGAAAGTAACATCTGCTTGTAAGGTACTGGTAATCTGCTCTAGAAGTCGAAGCAGTTGATTTTTGTCACGGAGTCTCTAGACCCGAAGCTAATTTCTTAAAGAATCTTAAATACGAAACTGATCTTAAGCATCAGAATAATAATGTCTGGCAAGGTAATTAATGTACTTCAGTTCGGGTCCAGGCTTTGGGTTTTTCTAGAAGGTGACCACTGATGACAAACCAGGTCTCTGTATCACTCTGGCTTCAGAAATCTGCACGGCCACATTCAGTGTTCGCTGTGTTCGCTCAGCATCACTACAGAACTCACAAATGGAATGTTCTCAAGTCTTCAGCAAGGTTGATACATGTACAGAATTTTATATGCCTCACCCTCAGGGCTTCCTAATACATGTACAAAATGTCCCCAGCTAACTTATACAGTCGCACAGATAAGAAATACTCCACAGTTTCCATGCTTTGCATGCCTTGAGGAGATTTTCCAAACCAGCAAAATGTCATGATATGAAGTTGCACAGTTATAAGGAAGCCAAATGTTATTAATTTATGTCATAGTCCACTTTGAATGTGAACACACACACGCACACTGTGGAAATAAGTATGACAACTTCTACCAGAAGTAAAATAAAATACACTGTACATTGTATTTCACAAGGTGCACAGGTTTGAGGCCAAAAAAAAAAATATCATGTACACATATATATTTCTACCCTGGAAATTACATGTACAGCTATATTGTGTATACCTGAATTTTGGCCTTGTTCTTTATTCAAATGTATACCAGTATATGGGTGTGGTTAATATAAACTTACCCAAACCTTGTAACACCCTTAGCCTACCAGTGCTACCACCCTTTCATTTCACCCCCACCCTCAATATAGTTGCCACAGCAAATATAGATCTCTTTTTATTTTTTTTCTCGCATTATATGACTGCATGCTGTGTGAAGCACCCGGTCTTAGTAGTTATTAAATCCCCTTGGTGTGTCCTCCTTTGCTGGAGGACAGAAGTTGCAAGGTATAGCACATAGTCATAAGCACATGACAAGCTCAGTCAGTCATAATAACATGCAGCACGCACAGATACAGGTATCTCAGTTCAGATCACAATTTTGTGTCACAGTTTCCAGGAATGTCTGTTAGTGTCACAGGCTGGCCGACAGACAGACAAGCCCAGCACCAATAATCCAGTGTCCCAGCCAGCCAGCAGTCTCAAGTTCCAGATAGCCAGATCCAGATGGTTTGCAGGATTTACTTGGTCTGCTCTGCCTCCAGCTGTTGTAGCAGCTCCTGCTCCAGGTCTGGGTCATCCAGATTGCTTCCGTCGTCCACAACTTCGTACTCCTGGAGCTCGGCTTGCAGCTCCTTCTCCCATTCTGGAATGTCTTCTGGAACAGCAGAACACAGGGGGGTGAGAACTGGGTTAAACAGAGTGTGTGTAATCGCTGGATATACATGTGGATACTATGGGGATATCAGAATTACTACATGTAGGTTAAATAATAAGACCTAAAAAACATGTTTCATTCAGGTACAGGCAAATAGAAAATACCATTATCATGCATACATATGGTCTTTAAAATGTTGATTTTTTTCCCAAAACTGGACTCAGTTTAATTATATTACCAGTTTAGTTATATTACATGGTCAACTTTACATTGTACCGGTATGTGAACATTCACGCAGCAGCAACAGAAAGATGAAACGGACAGCATGAATCGGTGTACTTTGTACACAAACAAAAACTTTAAATTGTATGGGCCTTATATACAATATGTTAAACCATTTCCCCAATGTTATGTGCTTGGCATTACAATTTATGTACAGGCTGGGTAAATTTTTTGGTGACAGGTCTAAAACTCATCACCACTGAGCAGTTAAAATGTGACACTACAGTTATATAGAAGAATATCTACGTGTGTTAGGCTTCCCAGGATGCACTACTAGGATCCTACACATCCAACATGTGACCTCTTTTCACCTTTTCACCTTTCACCTTCTACCAAAATCTAGATAGTTTCCATACATGTTATCATCCATTACCAAGGAATGCTGCAAAAAAAAAAAAGCAGTCTATATTGTGTATAGCACTGCATTCTGCAGCAAAGCAGTCAGGTCAGACATGTATAGCACTGCATTGTGCAGCAAAGTTAAGTCTAGACATGTATAGCACTGCATTCTGCAGCAAAGCAGTCTAGGCATGTATATAGCACTGCATTGCGCAGCAAAGCAGTCTAGACATGTCTGTAAGGTTTGCTCTGCATGCTGCAGCAAAGTGGTGTATGTATGTACAATTGTACATACGTATATGGCATTGCATGCTGCCACAGTATCATCAACTCTTGAGTGTATATTAAGTCAAATTCATGGTGTTGACCATGTAGACCATTAGCCAATTACCATGGTTGACATGGTCAAAATAAATGTATCCCAGTAGTGTCAGTTAAGGCCTTAATCTCTTGCAGGCACTTCTTCTGCACAGGCAATGGCGGTCGAAGTGAATGAAGTTGGTGAGGGGGCCCAACGGCTTTATTTAAAAGGACTACTTAAAGTCCAATTGCACGATTAGACTACATTGCCAACAAAAGTAAAGGTGAAAGGATGGTATAATTAAAGTATTCTAGTAGACATGGTAGATGTAGTACGTGGTGCCAAGGTAAAGGATGTACTTTGTCCTAGACACATTTTATTTACATGTGGTACATGAAGAAGTGAATTTATGTAGTCTGGCATCCTGTGACATGTACATACAAACATTCAACCTTCTTTCTATTTAAACAGTAGGCAGTGTAGAAAGGGCCATTGTTTCACTACCTAAAGTTTGACCCGTGTATTGTAATGTCCCTTTGTGTGCTGATATTTGGCCACTAAGAGTGACTCACTGTACAGTGGCCTATACACTTTTTTTTTTTTGTATATTTTTTCGGTTTGCAATACAAAACCATCCATTACTACAGTCAGTCAGTGATGCTCCCAATGCCACAGAAAGCATGACCAAGCAATAAAGACCCTAATTTAATTCCTCTGAACTGTCAAAATTAATTCATACGCTGCATTATAATGACATCGGTGTAACACAAAGCAGTATACTGTACAGTCACATTGTGAAGATGTATTAGATGTATTTTTAGATCGCCACTCTTTATACGTGCTAAGCCTGGGCAGATGTCATCTGGCCTCCCATCGCTAACTAATATATCTATACTGTACTGTGATATTTCTAATGCCAGACATGGTGTGAATTAACTGCACGTGGCAACTGCAGTAACGATTTTACATGTTCAGATTATAGGTCAGCCAGATATTATTTATGGGCCTCTGTGCTGATGAGACAGGAATATGATCCACTGTACCTATAAAAGGGCTGGCAGCTGTGACCTACAAACAACACAAGTCAGGTTACAGGCACGTGGTTCTACAAGTACCAGGAAATCTCAATTTTATCCATGTCACAATTTTTTTTGGTTCAGTTTTGTACGTGGTGATATACTTTCGCTGAATATAGCTTCTTTGGTTCCTGTAATTATTCATGTTGCACTAATCCCTTATATAAACCAAGACAGCCAATACCATGATATGATAAAGCACCGCTGTCTTATTACGGACTTTTAGTACCGGTACATGCATTCTTTTTTATACATTTATTCTTTTTTTTCAGGTGGGTGGGGAGTGGGGAAAAATTGTTTGAAAATTCCATCATACCCTTCAACCTAAATTCTATGATGTCACTGGACTATATGTACAAATGCAAACATTATCATAATTTTTCGCATGCCTTTGTAACATTCCCAAGTTGTGTATTGCATACAGTGTACAAGTGACAGATCTTTTCATACAGATTTATAAAGATGATAAATATGGAATCCGTGAAACATACGACCATATATACTCTTCATAACCAACAAATCTGTTATATTTGTACATGTAGTAGCATATGTAGACGCAATGTCATCTACATGTATATATATGCCTACCCTACACGTATATGTAGAACGTCTGGGGAAGATCCCTGGCCCCACCCCAAAAAATTCTTTTCCCATAGGTGAACGGATCCCAGGCCGGTCATCTGAATTGCTGAGTCTGCTTGCAGCTTTGACAGCTAGGATTGGGGCAGTATGGGGATTAGGCTAGTCAGGAGGCCTGTATTTGTCCTTCTCTATTTCAAGGGCAAGTCTTGGAGATCTGTGATGTGTAAAAACCCACAGCTGTTATGGCACCGTGGTGCTGTGACCTTTCTGGGACATCCATCCTGCCTCTAGCTCAACTCGGCGGGCAGCAAATCCTATTAAATATAGATGGACCACAGTTTGGTGTTGGGACTTAACATGTGCATAAATGGTAATAGCCCAGAGTTCAGTAACCACCATTGTTCCTCAACTTATAACGCACAAGAAATAAGATACGCAGAAACACCATATGTGCATAAATACAAGTAATGCCTTTCTGAGTCTGATGAAACCCAAACGAACAAAAAATTGATACATGTATGCAAAAAGAGCTGCATAGCAGTCGTAACCCTTTTGTTACCCATCATGTGACTTAATGTTAATCTGGGCTAGGTTGCTCTGAACAGAAAAAAAACCTGTCTAGAGAGAGGAAACATTTCTGTTTTCTCAAACGATCCCTTCAACAAAATATGTTAGATGTATATTTTGAATTTTAGACAATAATATTCCTTTCCTTTCCTCTCATCTTGATTTCAATTGATGGCTTTAGTCTTGATGTGGTTTAACAGAATTACCAGTGGCTTCTATGTGCACACTGTAACTTCATGGGGGGGTTGCATATCAAGTCAATTAATCATGTTATTAGTAACAGATCTACCTGTAATTTCACAGTATAATGGAAAAGAAATATTTAAAAGAATTTACTTAATGAAATAAAACAACCTGGTTCGAGGCCATTGTTGTATATGTACACAAGTGTCATGGCCGACTATACTGGGCCGAGCAGTGCAAAGGACAAAGATATGAAAGATAAACAAGAAAGAGAAGTGGGACAGTGGAAAACGCCGCTCGCCATCAAACTACTTAATGTTGACATCCAGATTTATGCCAAATATTACTAGGAAATATATTTACAACATACCGCTCTTATACCATTCAATATCTGAATGACCTTGACTTTGATCTTTCAAGGGCACTCAAAGTAGGGCCTAACTAGCCTTCTTTACGAGATATAAAGCTTCTGAATCTGGTGACCTTGAGTTTGCACTTTCAAGGTCACTCAAGGTCGAATGTGACAGTGCCATTGGACTCCAGATATGTGATTTTCTTTTAGTGTTTAATACTAACATAGGGGCTAAATGGACTCCTTTACGAGACAAAAGGCTTCACCATCTGCGTGACCTTGATTTTGACCCTTCAAGGTCACTCAAATTCAAATGTGATGGTACCATTGGACTCCTAATATATGGTTTCCTATTGACCGCTAATAGTAATTTATGGCCTGATTTGGCTCCCTAAGGAGATATTAGGCTTTGAAATCTTAGTGACCTTGATTTGACCTTTCAAGGTCACTCAAGGCCAAATGTTACAGTGCCGTTGAACTCGCCATATATGTTTTCTATTAATGTCTAATAGTAACATAGGGCCTAAGTAGGCAGCAAAAGTGAGTCCTTTACGAGACATAAGGCTTCAAAATGTTGGTGACCTTGACAAGGTGAAACGTGCCCGTGCCATTAGACTCGCCATA
>JAAUYG010295716.1_pt1 | contig 11141 bp, 2 predicted proteins | sample 7278091 | NCBI WGS metagenome assembly JAAUYG01 (sample SAMN14350201, study PRJNA611818) | marine sediment metagenome | isolation source: surface marine sediment (0.6m) | place: French Polynesia: Moorea | collected 2018-08
ATTGATTTAGTCTGCAGCAGTGAGTTTTTGATACAAGTCTGCAGAAAATTGCCGATGTCATCCCAACTGCAGCTGTCAAGCAGAGCGCCAAGGTCCTTGGACCTCTTGTTGTGATAGTAACATATTGTAGTACTGACAGACATATGATAAGAACCTTTTCTTGTCTGCAGATTCATCTGGCACCCTTGTAGCTAGACAATTCCCAATTTGGTTTTCAGACCTTGTTACAGCAGATGAAATATCAGGAGCAGAGATTAAAATTCCACTGCCTCCCTTCACCCATCCATCTTGGAGAGACTCCAATGCACCCATCAGGTATAATAAGAAGAATTTCCTGCCGTATCCTGAAGCTCCTGGTAGCAGTGGTCGTAGAAAACGTGCCACTGATGTGACCGATGGAGGACTCAGTAACGCACTCCGATTCTGCAGTGACATCTTTGGCGATGGAGCAATCAAAGTGTAAGTAGCAGCAAAGCAATCTTAAACTGCTCATCAGGAGTCAATCAGGCATGTGAAGTGAAGTGAATATTCCATATTTCACATCTGATGACATACAGAGCAAAAAACGGTGTTAATTTTATAAACAAATTGCAGCCAGAGCATGGCTTTTATGTATATCTCAGCTGTAAAATGCCTGGTAATTTATTCATCAGATGATCAGTTTATTATGAGTTTGTTGTGTGTAAGTGTACCATGATATCCTTTCATGAAACATGTCTGCATGTATGGTTTCTTTCTCCGCAGTACCTGTGAAGACCTTGGAGACATCCTCCTTCAGCAGTATTACGAGCAGTGTGTGATGGATGTTTACTACAGTGGCAACCAGGAGGCAGCACAGAAAGCCCTCATAACATTTGCGGATTATTGCCAATTTGTTCTGGATCTGGATCAGTGGCCAGCACAGAGCCTTTGCAACCAGTTTGAGTTTGAATTTCCAGATTGGATTGGATCAGTGTGTGATGTACCTTGTTACTTTGGCAGGAGAGAGAGCAACAACATCGAATCATGCATATGCAGGGATGGTTACTGGGGTAAATCCTGTGATAGGGAATGTCCAGGAGGATCGGCATTACCTTGCTCTGGCATGGGTACCTGTACACAAGACCAAGGAACCTGTAATTGCCCAGATAACAGGTTAGGTAGCGAAGACTGTTCAGAATGCTCTTCAGGCTGGTATGGTGAGGATTGCTTGGTAACTTACAGTCAACCACAGGGATCACAAGACAAGATCATTGGACTTCTATCACACACCAGTTTGGTACACACAGTGCATGGCCTTGGTTTCAGAGTACTGAATACAGGCCAGTACTACCTGCTGAATTTGAATCCTTACATCATCATACAAGGAAAACTGATTCGATGCCACACAACATTTGCTTGCATGACTTTCCTTGGGATAAGGTTAGGTGATCCAACCTATGGTTATGCAACTGTGTCCCTTGATGCAGTCAATTCGGACAAAGTGGGAGTCATGATCAATCAGAAGAAAACTGCACTTGATTCAACTCTACATTTCCAAGGATTCAGCATCGAGAGGAAATCCTACTCAGAAGTGGATATTACAGTTGGATCGAAATCAAGGATAGCAATTAAGGCACATGGTCCTTATTTGTCACTGGAGGTAATCATGCCAAGGGAGTTCATTCCATTGACTGATGGGCTTCTGTCTGGGACAAATACTACCACAGCCAGTGGAGCTATTCACTACCTGTTGGATCATTCTGGTTATTCAGAATCGTTGGACCTGTCCAGGAATGGAACCGCAATCCAAGAACCACTGCAAAATGCAATAAATTATGACCTTCCATTGAATTTGTCACAGCCAGTTGAGAAGATAGGATCAGAAAACAACTTCACCTTGTCAGAGATTTACCTGAGTCAATATGTAGAGCTATGGGCTGTTGAGAACTGTGATGTTCTCATCATTTATCCATCAAAAGAGCATGAACTTCAGCGTGGTGGAGGATTTGCATTGAGGTTTAACGGAGGAGCAGCCTATTCATCAGTCTTTGATACAAGTGACATTATTGGTGGTGAGTTCACAATTGAGATGATGATCAACACGAACAAGAGTTCTGGGGGGACTGTTTTCTCATTCGCCAACAGCCATGTGTTCGCAATGCTATACGAAAATGATTCTCTGTGGTTTATTCATGATGATGAACGTCACGCAACAGACCTGGGCTTGGAAAATAACACATGGAACAAGGTTGTACTGAGTTATGACAGTGATCTGCAGCAGCTAAACATCTATAGATTTGATGCCTTAGGAAGAGTGCAGAGGAGTCTCCTTTTACCATCCCTCAATATTTTCAACGAGCCTGCAACACTCACACTGGGCGAGTGGCAACCACCAGCAAATGGACACTCACACCACATCCCTGGCAGTTTCCAAGGATACATCGACAGCTTCCATGTGTGGAGTGTGGCTGTGGAACCAACATTGATCCAAGATGTGTGGCAAATGTCTGTAACCACAGCTTCACCTTTGCTAACAGCAGCTTGGCAGTTTGATGAGGGAGAATCAGATGAGTCAGTAGATGTTCAGTTGGGTTACATGATCAACCTTCCGCCAGGTCCATGGCTTACCCCACATTGGGTTCCTTCGCACGCACAAACTGACAATGAGTTCACAAACCCACAGCAAGTACTCACCTATACATTCCACAGTCCCATTGAACAGGATGAGAGCACAGCCTGGTGCCAGGCAGCTGTATCTCACATCAGAAGCGTATGCAATAATCTAACTGATGCGGTTGCCACTCTTTATGAAATCAGTTGTGTACAGACTGCTGCCATGAACACAGGTAGCAAGAGACGGATGTACAGTGTGGTTTACAGCCTGGCAGACCTGTGTTATACCGAGTGGGACCTCTCTCAATGGCCTGGTACCAGCCTATGCCCTGAAGATCATGCCAGTAATCCACGCCCTGGAACAGAATGCCCCTCGCCTTGCTTGTATGGTAAAATGAGGGAAGATGGAGGCTGCGGCTGTGACCATGGATACACTGGTCCAGATTGTTCTGAAATCTGCCCTGTCGGTTCTCAATATCCTTGCAACAATCACGGACAGTGTGTAAGTGCAACAGAGTGTCTGTGTAGAGCTAACTGGAATGGCGACCCAGACTGCAGTTCCTGTGGAAGAGACTGGTATGGAGAAGACTGCCATATTCACGCGGCCAACAGCAGCATCGATAACAGTACTGCTTCCATTTCACCAACTGGTATAATACAAACGTGTGACCAAGCACTGTTCACAACGCGAAACTTGGCCGGGGTTTTTACGCTGTTCTACAGCCATGCAAATACTATTGAGATCCAAGTACATATGGTTCAGTGTGAGTATGGGTCATGCGTGGGTGCTGTCGCAATCTCTGCTTACAATCGAACCATAACTGTGCACTACAACATCCAAACTAGGCGTTTTCTACTCTACATGAATGGTGAACGTTTCACAGTTAGCCAGAAGATTACTGAAATAGGCTCTCACAGGTTCGTCATGGAGATATACACACCAAGGGAGATTGCATTTGCGGTGAACGGCATACAAGGCAACCTCACTCTAAGAGTGCATCTCATGAAACAGTTCTTTCAAGTTATCATAGACACAGATACATCCCTTTGCCTCGGCTCAATTGGTCTACTTGGCAACTGCGACATGAACGTGGACAATGATATCCCAGGCGATAAAGGCAATATTTCCCTGGTGAAGCTGCAGTCAGAGCTTACAAATTTACACAAAGTTGCAATCTCTGAAAGTCTGTTTAGTGAGAGTGGAGATGGAGTTCCTGCGCTCAATACAGCACCAGGCTTCACACTATCATTTAATGGCACAGCTGGAAGATCTCAGCCTTTGACATACGTATTTGAAGAAAACCAGAATAGGGTCAAGCGAACTACAACTGCAGGAAATGATATTACAGTTAGTCTGCTTGTAAGAGCCCGTGAACTTGGTGGGGTTGTATTCTCCTATGGCAAAGAAAATACATTTGCGTTGTATAATGACAATAACCTGACCCTGGTATGCTCGGATGAGGTGGCAGAGACCGACTTTCAGCTGTCATACACAGAGTGGAGCCACCTGATCATTGGATTGGACTCAGTTAACTATAGATTACACATGTACCATTTCACTGAAACCGGGGCTATATCCTACCAAGTAATGGAAACAAAATGTCTAGACCTCATGCAGCCCGGTGGACGTCTTACCCTTGGTGACTGGCAGCCAGCACCAGATGGAGAACAGCGGATTGTTGAACCATTCAAAGGAGAGATTGAAGAATTTTCGGTTTGGGTAAGCCGTTTGCCTCATACCATCCTGTACCAGATGTTTCACCTGGACATTAAGCCAGCACTCTTTCAAGACTCAGTTGCATACCTGTACAAGTTTTCTGAGGGTGTGGGGTATACAGCACATGAGTTAATGGAATCCAGTGACATAGGGCTGCCAGCATCTCCTTGGCCCCATCCCAATTGGAGAAAGTCAACTCTACATCTCCAAGATCTTCCACATTCATCCATCCACGACACAGAAATCTCTGAAGAAATACTGACCATGTGCAAATATTTCTTCAGTGACAGCACGGGTGACACATGTAAGGTTCCTCTTGGGCATGCTATGCAAATCTTTGAGCTGGAATGTTCCAGGATGGCATCACGTGAAGGCGCCTTCTACACCATGCTGGCATTTAGCTATCTTTGTCAAGACATTGATCTCAGTCGGCTCTGTGCGCTAGATGGAAGGCCATTCTGGGTGGATGCCTTCTGCCAACCCTGTCAGTTTGGAGTTCAAGAGAAAGAGAACTGTACCTGTATGATAGGTTATTGGGGTGAGCACTGCACGGAGGTGTGCCCTGGGGGGCTAGAATCACCTTGCAATAACAATGGGTATTGCAGTGTCGAGGGAGTGTGTTATTGCAACCCCCACTACACTGGAAAGAGTTGCGAGACATATGTCTGTATGGATGGATGGATAGGAGAGGATTGTGCATTATGGACTGGTATACCACCAATGCATGGCAGTGGCATATGGAGGGTTGCACAGGTGCAAAGTGGTGGACGCGTAACCACATTGGATGGGAGCACCTTTTATTTACAGACAACAGGAATCTACAGTCTACTTAACACGTCTAATCTGTCAGTCTTAACAAGACTCGTCAAAATGCAGTATTTGGGATTGGATCCAGGGTTGTCTTTTGATTCTATCATGCTTGGCTGGGATGACGAATACATGTTTATCAACACATCTAGCACACATGAGAACGAGTTTGTTATATGGACAGAATCCTCTACACTGCACATCATAACATTTGCGTCATTCTCAGGCCTCGAATTCAGGAGAGTGTCGCCCAACAGCATCAATGTCTCATTACCTGGGCAAGATCTCCACCTGACCATAATGATAAATCTGGATGGGATATACCTGACAATTGCATCCAAACCAGATACATGGGTTGCATATAAAGGCTTGCTGATGACATGCAATATGAGTCGATCAGTTGAGATGGTTCAATGCCCAGAACTTTATAACTGTTTAAATTACGAACCCGAGGGAGACTGTTTGGTGCCAGTCACTGAAAATTATTTGAACATCTACGTGGTTCGTTTCATAATCAACAGTCCACTGTATGTACAGTTTGCTGGGCCGGATGTTATTCTGTCACCCAAGCAAGGCATGTGTCTCTATTATGAGGGTAACAGCATGTATAGCAGTAAACTCAACGTTCCTTCAGACCGTCTCACCATGAATTTCTACATTAAACCCTTGGGGCATGGGGGTGTGATCCTGTGTTACCAGGGTGTAGAGAACTTCGTGCTGGTCCTAACAACAGATGGACTGAAAATATCATCTGGAGATATCTATATCAACACTGGACTCCACCTTCAGCTGGATAACTGGAATGAGATCAACCTTTACTGGGACATGCTCACTTCCTTGCTAGAATTGTATGTGTCGTTGCCGAATGGAGAAACCAGGATTGTGGCGTTTACAATGCGCGAAGGCTTATTTTCAAATATCGGGATTTTGACAATAGGAGAGACAGGAGAAGGTATAGTTTTACCGACAGATCCAGGAATATTCAAAGGATTTATTGATGACTTACGAATCTGGACCAGACCCCATAACCCAAGCATAGTAACACGTGCTGCAAACCATCCAGTGACATATTTATCTAGTGATTTGGAACTGTGGTGGGACTTCAGTGAAGGCACAGGACTGAGCTCGACGGAAAGGCTTACCGGCCTTGCTTTAAATGCAACTTCAGCATTCAACCCTCCTGTCTGGGTGACCAGCGACCTGGATACCCACTTGATCTCTCAAGTACCAGTTGGCCTTCAGGACGACACAAGAATAGGCCTTCCGCTAGACAGTGCTGTAAAAATGTGCATGCAAGCTCTAAACAACAGCCATGTAAACCAAATCTGCAGCAGCATGCCGGTCAACTATTCATACCTTTTTCTTCAGGATTGTATCCAAGCAGTCGTCATTTCAGGACAAGCGGATAATGCTGACTGGGTTATGGCTCAGTACATAGCTTTATGTGTGGCAAGTCAACAACTACCTATGTCTCCAACAAGTGGGAGTGCATGTGTGTTTGGTCATTACACGGACGAAAACAGCTGTGAATGCCAGTATGGATTTTGGGGCTCATACTGCCATCTGGCTTGTCCGACGCCTGCCTCTGGTGCAGTATGTTCTAACCATGGATACTGCGTGCCCCATGTTGGATCCTGTCACTGCTTTCCACACTGGCAGCACTCAAAGTCATTCGAGCTTGGTAACTTCACTAGCCTATATGAGGCGCTGGATGATAGACAGTACACGTGCTCTAGCTGCAGTTTTGGGTGGTATGGCACAGATTGCGGTATAGCCGTCGTTGGTGACCTTCAAGTCAGAGCACTCAGCGTACACGTGGCAGTAGTTGTGCGGCATTTGGTAACCATCCTGGATGGTGCAGTGGTGGAAATGGTACTGCCGGGTAGGTACCAACTGTTAGCGTGGAATGACGTTTCCGTACACGTTCTCATGACATCATACTCTGGGAACCATTTGACAAGGAGCATTCAAGAGGTGTCTGTCAGCATAGCATCTACCACAGTTTCAGTCCAAAGTGTTAATGCAACCATAACGGTTTGGATCACTGAGGATAACGGCTTTTCTCTGTCAGAAATTATCCATACAGATGTGAAAGATAATGTTTACAGTGTTGGCGCTATATCCTTCCGATGGCACCTAGACTCTCATATCCGATTCTACCTGAGCGACAAAGTGGAAGTCTTAGTAAGTTGCCTAAATGGGGAACTTATGTGCGGCGTAGAAGTGCCACATGGCATGCCTGGCATTGCTGGGCTGGTTGGAAGCGGTTCTGCAAATGGCTCTTGGATTGACAGTCTCAACTTTGGTCTGCCGAACTCCCCAGATAGTAACCTACCAAATGATGTCTTGCTGAGTACTCTGCTGTCTGTTCCGTATGCTGCAGCTGGACTAAAAAAGGAATTTGGATTGGATGCAGATGCCAGTCACCTCTATCACAAATTTGCGCTACATGATCCTAGCAGTGCTGGCTACATGCTGAGGCTGCATGCTGTTCATCTGACGTTCCCTGCACCACCATACTACATAGCGTTGAAAGAGTTCACCTTGTCCTTGTGGATTAAAGTTCACATCCACAGCATGATGGAAAGGGATATACGCCTGGTACAAGTAAACCTTGGTGATTCTGCAGTGGATTTGGCGTTGAGAGGAAATACTTTAATATTGCATTGGGGAGAGAGTGAAGTCATCAACTCTGGTGTAAAAATAACACTGGGCAGTTGGAACCACGTATCTCTATGCTGGAAAGCTGGGTCGGGCAGGCTGAACCTGTATGTCTGGAATGCAATGGGTCTGACTAATTTCACCCACTACATGACGCTAGGGATGCATGACTACAGCTTTCGTGACATTACCATTGGAAATCACCTGGACGTGCAGACAGACTTTGACTACGTCAGGATTTATAGCTTCAGTCAGCCTGTGTCCGTTATCATGAACCATCTTTATAGCTATAAGTCTGGGAATGTGGACGATGCAGAACCTGGCCTGATTTGGTTGGCTTTGATGGATGAAGGACAAGGACAAGACGTCGTAGCACACCTGTACAACAATCACGGTATCAGTGGTAGCGTGGTGGCAAGACTTCCTGTCAACGTAGCGGATATCCCCCAGTGGTTGCCATCGGATATACCAGTATATGACATTTTAACACCAGGTGAACTTCCTCTGCACATATCACAGGACCAATTAAAAGACTGCATGAATATCACTTTCTCTGCACCGGTGATGGATCATTGTGGGAACTTGTCATCCGTGCTGCAGATGTATCTAGAAAGCTGCCTACGTGACCTTACATATGGAGTTCCAGTAACATCTGTGACGGCCTATGCCGCGGCTCTGACATTCTACTGTAGGGGCATGCAGGACATTGACGAATGTGACTTAGAAGGACACTTGGATTACTGTATTCAGATACCTGATGAACCTCCCATATGGATCTGGATTGTTATTGTTTGTCTTTCGGTGGTGATTATTTGTGTTTGTTGCGTGGTTATATGGATATGCGTCAAGAAAAAGAAGAAGAAAAAGAAGGAGAGGTACGTGCACCCAGACATCAACCTTGATGCCATCCCCAGCAAGCCGCCCTTACCAGCACCAGCACCACCAAGTACTACCCACTTCTCAACCGAAGGCATAGAACAGAGGAGAAACAAATTCAATCTAACAACCTTCACTGTTGGTGGAATGCAAGGCTTAACTGACATCGAACAGATTCAAGAACCACAGCAACAAAACTTCACCAAAGTACTGGAAGAACTATCAACAGTACGTCAGGGCAGTTCATCGACAATTGAAGTTTCAAGCGAATCTGGGTCAAGACCTCAGACAGTAGGCAGTGTGCACATAGGACTTGATACTTTGCACGGTCATGACAGAAGTCACATGGACAAGGACCAAGGCTGTCCCTCTGCAAAACAGCCGAAGCTGTCTAGGAAAAAGAAGATCCAGCCACTTGATGATACATCTGCCAATCAAGACATCGGTATCACACACCTTCGCAAGGATACAATTGACCAAATGACAGCGGGGGAAGTGCAACAGGCCATGGAGAATGTCATGTACGAAAGAGAAAGGACAACAGAGTTCGAAGCTTTGCCAGATGGTCTAAATGCTGACTCTGGCGAAGAGAGGAAGGCTTATATTAGTCCCGTTCCGAACACCACAATGAATGTGAAACCCGGTGATGCAATGATGGCGGTGTCAAGGTATGCAGGGGAGTTGGTTCGTGATCACAGAGGTTCCAGCAGCACGGAAAGCGACTGTCACGAACGTGCCAGTTCAGCGAGTACGCCCATCGATCGTCCATCGTCTGGTGACTCCGGCCTGGGTGGCAGCCGGCCTGCCTCCCAAAGCAGGATATCCAGGCGCTAGAAAATAAGAACTTTAGTTTCGGAGATGAACCCGAAGACAGGACGTTGAAAGGAAAATACGAACTTTGTGCTTTAGTTTCAGAGACTATCATACCATGCATACAGTTTTGTTTTTGACGAACCAGGGTTGTATAAAGAAGCCCGGTGATATTTTACTAGTATTCTTCTGGTGCCAAATTAAGTTTACCATATATAATTTTGTACTGACTTTAAGTGATTTGTATGAATATAGAGTGTTTCATTTTCCCAATTAAATCAAAATATAAACTACATCATTGCATATACATGTATACGAAAATTAGCTCGATGACAATAGATATCCATCATCTGCATTTGTTTTTGCACTGTTTTGAGTATTAAACCACGAATGTTATAAATCCTGTTTTTCTCCAGATGAGCTGTATTAATACTGTCTGTTATTATATATCTGTGATTCGTATGATACATCAAACCGAGCTATGTATATACGGTATGCCATTACATTTACATGTTTAAAATAACTGCAGGAACTGATCTTGTTTGAGTCTGCATGACAAAGGTAGCTAGCCTATTGCTAGCCTAATACGTGTATTAGGCTAGCAATTTTACTTTTGCAGTGTTTAAAGTTTGCTTCATTGAGGATATTTCTATTGCAACAAAGCAATTTCTATTGCACACAAAAGAAACTAATAATAGTATTCAAATTATTGATGCAATAATCATATAAATATGGTAAATTGTAACAGATTTGCACAAAGTAAATTGGTTATTAAATCATGTACATTGTGTTGTAATATAGGTAGTAACGTTTTCTTCCCTTTATGTCAATAGCTTTTGTGAATGATTGTTGAAAAGCCACCCAAGAAATCTGATTTTAAAATTAATTCTTAATAAAGACTTTGATCAAAACTTTGTCCGTTTGTTTTTTCTAAGACTTTTTTTTTAATTTCTAGTTCAGATTAGCCCTGTCTGCTGAGTTACTGTCGTATAGCAGGATTCCGTACATGCATGGGTTTGTCTACCCCGCCCTTAAATCACTTTTCTCGGAAACTGTTGAACGCAATCGTCCCAAATTTGGTTAAAAGCGGGGTATCGGTCCTATCTCTACATTTTTGCCCTTTAATATCCACTTTAATATTTTAGTGATTTGTTTTCATTTCGTCAACATGGGAACGAAGATTTCAAAATGCTACTCGCGCAACTCACTTCATTCCGACTTGTTTCAACCTTTTAAATTTTGATCTCGCTGCACCTCCCAGTCACTTTGGGGATTTTTCGCTCTGCTAACATATAGTGCTGTATTTGGGAGCGAAAAGCGCTACCCATAGACGTCTCTTTCGAATTAGTTTGAACATCCGAATTTTCATCTCAATGGACCCCAAAAACTTTGAATTTTGAAACTTTTGCGAATTCATTAGCTCTGCTTGACTCTGTCAGCAGAGGTCATGGTATGGGGTTTTTGTCCGTCCGTCCGTGTCGCAATTATCTCTGAACTTAACGCATGGATTTCTTTCAAATTTTAGTTGTGGCTTCCCCTGGGCCATACGCTCGGACGTTTTTTGAATTTTTGAAAAAAATTGTTTGTTTTTAGCTCTGCTTGACTATGTCAGCAGAGCTCATGGAATCGCAATTTGTCCGTCGTCTGTCGTCCGTCCGTCCGTCGTCCGTCCGTCCGTGTCGCAATTATCTCTGAA
>JAAUYG010220474.1_pt1 | contig 11140 bp, 13 predicted proteins | sample 7278091 | NCBI WGS metagenome assembly JAAUYG01 (sample SAMN14350201, study PRJNA611818) | marine sediment metagenome | isolation source: surface marine sediment (0.6m) | place: French Polynesia: Moorea | collected 2018-08
CCCCCAAATGTCACCTCTCGACACGAGCGAAGCAAGGACCAAAACCCCCTCCCCCACAAAAGAGCCACCCTCCACTGACATGCCCACCCCCCCCCCCAAAGCAGCAACACGGCATTCGCGTGATCGTTCCTCAATGGTGATTTCGGTGCAAAGAACGTTCTCGCAACTGTCCCTCGTCAAACGACCACGACCTCCTTCAGACTTTTTTGTTCTCGGGTACAAAAGGCGAGTGATCAGAGAATTTTCTTGCAAATTTTCTTTCATCTCACGAAAAAACAAATACACATTTCTTGGTTTGCGCACATACAATGACTCAATTTCAGCGCTATTTGCAATGTAAATTTCTGGTGGATAAAATCACCGTTCTCACAAGTTGATGAAAAAAATTCCCTCCTTGCACTGTGCACACAGCGATGGAGAGGCTATTCAATCGGTGTAAATCTATATCTGCTGTGCTGGCAGCGTCTTGTGATCCTGTCTTAGTTGCCATGAGGTGCAGTCAATAATCTACACCTGTGTCAAACATAACTCAACCTCCTCTTTCTACAGCCATGGTGTAAAGTCGTTTCCATTTGAATTTCTTCCTATTTTACACGGGAAGAGCAACAGGGCCGAGTGCTGACCGCCAACAAAAGAGAACAGCAGTTTAGCACAAAGTTGCTGCTGACGCCACATGCAGAGGAGGATGGCATGAAAGCCCCCCCCCCCCCCAACTCCTTAGGGGTGGCACAGGGGGAAGTGCAACACACCAAAGGTCTTGTTCGAGCCTGACGCTGCAAATCATTATTTGATGGGAATGGATGAAATATTCAACGTTTTCTTCGTCACCATGGAGATGGGGCCAAAACACTTAAGTTCTGAGTGAGAGGTCACTCATTGCCTTGCAGCCATGGTTATTTTGTGACAGGGCCAAAACATGCAACTGACGAGTTCGATTTTCTGAACCAAACCTGCTTGCACAACACCTGTCGCTGAAAGAGACGAATGATCAGAACCTATGTTTGTCACATGACGCACATTCCGAGGTGGGTGACAGTTCTGGCACACACAACCACCACAATGATCAGACCTTCTGAATGAAGATGACAACTTCCAAGAATACCCTATTTCTGCCTAGTCAGGAGATCCGAACAAAAGTCTGGACTTTCAGGTCCAGAATGCAGCCCCTTTGGCGGTATCTCTTGAGTTCATCTGAAGGAGTTTCCGTCTTTGCATGTTTGGTACCACAGCTTGTTTGCCGGCTTGGTATCGTGTATCCTCATAGCTTGACAAGCTAATATCAAAGTTCTTGGTATCTGCGTCGAAGGTCCAAAATTGAACGACCCAGTTAGGAATCAATCGGAAAATTGGACTTCCGTCTGAAAATCTTAATTCAAAAGTGAACAGAAGTTTGTTCCTCATTCCTGATCTATTTCGTGGACCAAACAAGAAGGTTCGTTCCATGCCATGCCTCAGCAGAACATCACGGAAGAAATTCCTTCTGTCACAAAGGGATAAGCAAGTACGCTTAGTCAGTGATAAGGTCGCAGATGCAGACGGGAGAAGGGGGAAGTCCCAACTGCGTTTGCAGGTGCATAAAGTGATTTCTACTGGGGGCAAGTGACGGGTGGGGAGAGGGGAAAGGCTGAAAGAGAACAAGACTCACAGCACTAGGTCAAAGCGACCACTGAATCAAGAGCCAAGCCATCTACGCGCCCCCCACTTCAGCAACATGCTGCACTTGAACTGGTGGGAGGGCATGAAGTATGCACGTCTTTCTGTGGCACCGTTTTCAATACAAAACCATGGGGTCTGTCAGAACTTGGGAACCCGTACTAAATCAAGCCTTTCCGTTCAATATAATCCCATCTCGCCGTCAATGCGGTAAATGAAATTGCCTTTCTGCTTTCAGCGATATTACAAGCTACAACTGGAAGCACACGCCTGTTGAGATATGTGCATCAACCCTGGCAGCAAGTGCTGTGTTCAATTGAAATATCCCAGTGAAGTCACCAGAATATGAATGAACTTTCACAGCCATTTCAGACCTGAATCGACACAACCGCTCATTCGGCCTTTCCATTTCCACCGTCAATAAAGCGACGGGGGTGGAGAGGGAGCTGCCAAAACATCACGCGGTCCTCAACCACGAAGCCAGACAATCCAGATTATCAGAGAAAGAAAAGCCTGATCGAAATTTGTTCGACACTCGGCAAGTACCACTTGGAAATGGAAACAGAAACAGAATGTGCAGCGCACTTTCTCTCACACTTGTTCAACTCCAAAGACATTTTTGAAATGAAGAAAATCATTCCAATTCTGCCAACAGGACGCGATTTGATTTCACATTTCCAACACCCGCAGATGGTCACAACTTGTTCAGTGGGACTTTCGCAGTCTTGCAGTCCTTTAGGGACAGCCACCTCAATTGGTTGCACTTGGTATCAGTTCCTCATTACTGTCGCAGTGCAAGCTTTGCCACTTCTTAATTCCATACACCATACTTGTTCTGATTCCACTTATGTCACATTGTTGTCACTCTTTATTTGTATAGCCACCTTTTTATCAGGCCAGGTGCAAAAAGGCTCAAGCGAAATCATTTCACAACGGAACTGTTCCACATTATCTCACGGTTATGATATTTCTGCTCACAAACAGACCTCAAATCACACACACATTTCCTAAAACTTTCCAACAAAATTGTGTGTTCTGAGGCATATTAGCTGTGACAGACGTAAATTTTCAGCGTGATCACTGTGACGCAACAAAATCATTACAAAGGAATGAAAGGACAAACCCAAACACTGAACTGACAACACTGACCAGCCTTTTTCTGAACATCGTTGTGCCCACCAGGAGATTGCCTTTCCAGTGATGCAGCCAAACAATGAACACTTCTGACAACAAATGCTCACAGTAAAATCCAAACCTGTCATATTTCACAAGTACACGTCCTTACAATTTTTGACATGAATTGTACGCATCCTCAATCCTGTCGGTCCATTTCCAAATTTCGAGTTCACAACTTTTTTTTTTTCCACAAAATCCAATTCCACAAAATCAGCGACCACGTTTTTGTTCCATATTTTCTGGCACCGTCTTTGTTGCTCAGACATTTCAACTACAAAATCCTTCTCCGCTGTTGTTTCCACTATTACCACGGGCAGATAGATGATCAGTAAACAAAGCAGATCTAAATCTGGTGTTGTAGGCACAAATCTAACTGCACAGTTGATGTACAGATGTATCCCGTGGATGAGAACACGGTGCTTTGTTGTGAGAGGTATGTTTTGTGTGTAGCTCAGCTGACTGTCGATGTGACTGTGTTTGGGTTCGTATCGGCTGGAGATGAGGCTCCAAACAAACCTGAAGCCCAGAGGCTCTGAAAGGAGCTCACTGCAATTGCAACTGCTTTTTATGCTTTTGTCTCGGATCCAAACAGAACATCACAATGGCTTTGTCTGGAGGCAGAATTGTCGCGCCACAACAGCCTTTGTTCGCCGAGGACAAAACATGAACAGGTTTTGACACAGAGGAACATCTGAAGTTCGCCTCGGTGTATTTTGTCCCTGCGTGCCACTAAAACGATTGAAACCACTGTGTCACGCACAAAAAGTGCCAAACTTTTTTTTCCAGTCCTGATCATTGGCAAGAGAGTCGAATGAAAAGGAGTCGAAACATTTTGCGGAGTCCTGACTGTCAGAAACTTGATCTGGACAAGTCCGAGGATGACCAAAACAGATTTTTCATTCAACAAATATTTGGTGTCCTCTCTGGCACTCATTTAAGACGCATTTTTAATTTTGAGATCAGCGTCCAAGCTGTGCAGTTGGCTGCGCAATGAGTTTCGGAGGGGGTGGTGGGTGCAGTGGCCTGTTTGATAAACCTGGAACACCAGGCCTGTGTTGCCTCCAGGTTGCAGACGTGTCACCGTCAACACTTTCCCTTTCTCTGTCAGCGGATTTACCCAGCTTCTTGACTTTTTTTTTGAAGGGCAGCGCGTCAAAGGTAAACGTGCACTGAAAATTCCGGACGGTAGTGACGCTGTTGCCACCTGGTGGCATATGTGTGGCAAACCCGCTACCTGTCGCCTCAACTTGGTCCAGGCTCCTATTGATAGTGTAAGACGAAGGAAAACTGGAAACTGCAAAATTCTCTGTAATTTGGTTGAAAGATTCATGATGCAGCAAGCCCATCCCCAACGTCCTTTCAATTTCTTGGATGAAAACCTGCCAGATGTGGAGGAACATGAACGACTGGCAAAACTGGTTGGTTTTCCTGCCATCAGAAATGATGTCGCACTTTGGACATCTACATGAGAACAGCCTGACAACCGTGACGTAAAGCAGCTCGTGTTTTTGCTATCAGCTCTCAGGAACTGACAAACACAATGCAGTTCACATTACACGTCTGCGCAAACAGACCCAATCAATACAAGGTATCAATATTACCATACTTGTCAGGTCCTTCAATGGTCCACAACATGTCGGCAATGCAATTGTGGAACAGAGCAAGATATTGAGAGTCGCTGGTGTGTCTACCCACTTATTCGAAGACCCTCCTCACTTCCAAAATTCCAACCCCCCGGAGACGAGTATCAACACTTTGGCAAACCCCAGTTGCTCAGGGAATCTATGGAAGGCAATTTGAGATTGTGCATAGCCGCACTCACTTGCAATTTTGTGCAGATAATTTTGGGGCCCAAAGTTCCATGTAATAGATCCAGGGTGTGGAACCTGGCACCTTTCAGCTTGAACACGACCTTTGGTCCATCCCAACGGTGTCCCACCACTTAACAATCTGGCTGGAGTCGTCTCTTGTGAGTCGAGGTCCGAACAAGACCAGAGCCCAAAAGAAGGACCAATCACTGACAAGAACCATATCTGATTAAGCCTTTTTTATGTCAGATGCCAATTACCCTTGGACTTATCAGGAGCACATCTTGGTGGTTCACCGACTTCAACTCAGAATCTCTTAATGTACATTCTGTTCAGCAAAGACAACACATCCCTCACGATCTGCTGATGAAAGTTGCAGTCGTCACTGATAAAGCTTAAAATACGAGGCAACGGAGGGACGCAAAATTTGACCAGAACAACAACTTTTTGCTGCTCAACACAGTGGGCGAAATTATCGATTCCCCGAATTGTGCCTCACTGCCCAGACTGTGTGATGAGGTTTCACTCAGTTTACATTTAGGCGAACAAGGACTATGTTGCTCTTGACCTCAAGTAACCTGAACTTGGCCCAGTTATAAACAGTAAGTAGGCCACATGTATCCAAGAGCCTGTACATTGATTTCTTCATCAACGTTTCCACATTTCGCAACAAAAATCCAGCATAGCAACTGATAAATTTTCACCTAGGGCAGAAGCGAGCAAAGAAACGTGATACATGAACAAATTTTATCAAGTTGCCTTTTATGGGCAGATACTGTAGCCCTAAAAAGGGAAAATGCGCAGTAAACCTCATGTCTACAAGAGCAACAAACAGATGCAGCCAACCAAACTCATCGCACAATGACATCTCTCGACTCCGTGCACAATCCCTCCGAACACATGTACGAAGTCAATAAAGAACAAAATGCTACGGCTTTGCCTTCACTAGGGACCAATTCCCCGCAAAATATGCATCCATGCATTTGTCATCTTTTCACCACGTTTCCAGCAAGCAAGCTGGGTTTACCCAATGAACATGTCAATATCGGCTGCAAACCAACCGCCATCACCAAACCCCACCAATATTTAAGTTTTACATCACAATTGGTGGCCAAAATTCGAACGTTTTTAGTTGGAATCACACACAACGCGAACATCTTTGCGTTGGCAAAGAACACAGAACAGCAGCAGCACGGATTCAATCAACACACGACGATGACCACTGCAATATACAGCCCATCCAGCGTGACAAGGTGCCACAAGAATGTCAGGATGAAAACAAGACAACCTCTGCTTTGCCTTGTTGAATGTTTAGCCTGTCTTCAATAAATTTAACTCCGGACAATGCGAGCCAAAACCAAGAATGCAAGATACACTTGACTTGAATTTTCTGCCAAAGTAACATTTCCTCCGTTGCCTTCAACGGAACAAACGCCAATTTTCTTGCGAACCTGACCTGTTGCGCAGAGACTGTAGATATCTGACATTTTGTGCCGCGGTTTCCCCCCCCCCCCCCGAGGGTGGGAGGTGGTGCGAAATGGTTGGGGACCAGAGAGGCAGGCCATCCTGAGTCTTCCGTCACTCTAAACAAGTTCTGCACCGGAGGATAGTCCAACAACAAAGCCATCAAGAGACCACACTGCGACGGCCATATCAAAAGGTTTGCGGTTTTCAGTTCGCAATAAAACTCGTATTGAATTATTTCTTCGCGATAGGCTTTCAGAAGTGGTTTTCAACGCGAGAATATTTTTTCTTCCCTCAGATTCGCCTGCGACGTCTCACCCAGAAGAAACAAAATGATCTAAACTTACTGGTGCCGCTGCCCATAGATCTGTGCAGAAGTTGGTGCATCCGTGGTCCCAATGCTCCGAACAGGTGAGACGGCAGTCCCCGTGCTTCCAAAAGGGCTGCAAGAAAGCGACATTTCTTGCGTTACAACGGTTCCTGAACAACTTCTTAATGACGACGAGAATGCAATATTGTCAGCTGTCAGGCTGCAGTCACAAACGGAACGCTGTGAATTCGTGATTCCCATTGTTTTTGCCTGGAATTAAGTACATACTGAGCCTCAGGGTACTGCGAACAAGCGAGCGTTTTCTGCAGTTAGTTTCTCCAAGCTTGCCACACCAAACAACAGGTAGACAGCCCTCCAAGCCAACGCACACCGTAACAAGCTAGAGTGAACCCTCGCAAGGTTTCAGTCTCCCCAACCGCAAGGAACATTGCAACAAGGATCAAGAAATTCGCAACAGTCCTGTGTGCCGACTTTTGGATGGAGCACTCGTCCATGGCCACTGAGCCAGATGAGAGTTGGCGGACCTGAATTCTGAAAAAGAGCCACTCACCCTGCAGCCGTCCCATGTCCGATTCCTCATTCTCCGTCTCTCCTGTTGCCAGTCCGGACGGCCCCGCCAAGCTGGAGGCTAAAATACAAACAAACACATGTGTCATCAGAAAGGAACACCCACCTCTCCGGGACTAAAGACCTTCATTGGAAACAGGCCACACTTTCGTGTCAAAACGCCTGTCCACCACCACGGAGTCATATCACAGGAAATCCAAGTGTGACAGCGCCACCAACTGTGCGAGCATTTACGCCTTTTGGTGCACTCTGAATCAAAAGCTGAGTTCGGCCAAACATAATCGCAGGGTGAGAAATGCAATGTCGAGACGAGAGTGTTTGCAGGACTCGCGGGAAACGTTGCCGAACTGTGCCGTGGGAGCGAGCAGTGCAGTGACAGTGAGGGAAGAGGGCATCCCCCGCGGACTCTCGCTTCGCTTGAGTAAATGGGGAACTGACCGGAGGCGGAGGCCGTGGCCCCGAGCGCGCCCGGGGACTGCGCCGTGTTGTCCGGCTCGTTCGAGGCCGAGGTGCCGGGGCGGCTGGACGCGCTCCCGTTCTCCGACGACTCCTGACCCGACATATCGAAGGCGCTCGTCGTCGCAACTCCGCTCACGGAGGCCGAACTTCCTGCTGCAAAACGGAAGGGATCTTTACACAATATTTACTTTTGACCCGCGCTGTCCCAGCGTTCAAAACCAACTTTTTTTTACAGAGTATATTGACACTTTGCGGGAAACAAAATGTTTGGAAATGGACCACAAGCAAATTCGATGTAGTTTCTATCATTTTTCACACTTCACAGATGCAGATGAGTAGATTTCCATCTGGGCAACTTCGCTAAATGATGACCGAAACATGCAGAGCAACGCGACTCCTTTTGTGAGAGTTGGAGGCTACACCGAGGTCCGCAGTACTCCACTTTGCCACATCGAACAATACATCTTCACAGACCCATAGACAAAAGCCAGTTTGTCTTCGTTTGTTCCATTGGTCAACAAACATTTTCAAAGATTGTGTCAATCTAATACAGAAGCAGCTCACCAGCTGTTGATGGGAGACTCTGTCCCAACGCCCAAGATCTGCCTTGCTTCCCGCCCACTGCGGCTCGACCACTCCTACAATACAACCAGCAAGATAAAACCATCAAACAGGAAGGTTTTGAGACTCCAGTTGGGACATTGACCGGCGCGACTTACATGACCCTTTGCGCCTTTTTTGTTCCTGTTCCATGTTTCAGACCTATTTTCCCTCATTTTTCAGCCATCTGAATGTTGGGAAAGAAAACGTTTCTGTTGTAACAACCGCATATCTACACACCTCGTACTTGCACACGAGCCCGTGGTTTTGCTGCTGTGTTTACGACTCTTGGAGCTGCTTTTCGAATGGGATCCTTCCCCGTCCTTTTTCGAACCGGTGGCTTTGGACTGGGATGCTTCCTTGCCGCTCGGAGTTTTCGACTGGGACGTGTCTTTGCTGGTGCTCGCTTTAGACTTGGCAGCGTCCCCACCGGTTGCTGCTTTGGACGAGGATGCCTTGCCTGGTTTCGACGGATCCGTTTTCTTGCCGGACCCTGACGAAGACGTTTTTTCCGTTGGCAACGACGTCGTGAAATCTGACGTCAACGACTCTGAATTCGCTGCAGCTGCCGCTGCTGTTGCGACACTTGATGCTGACTTGCTGTTTCTCGCTTTGCTCACGTGGCCCGAATTTAACCGAAGCCGCTTGGGGATTTCTGCTTGGCTGTCCGAAACCGATTCACTACTTGATACCCGAGGCAACGCACTTGTAGACAGACTGCTGCCTATCTTGCCTCTCGTTGCCTTTCTGTCCTCACTATTGTTATTGTTGTTCGAGTTCCTCTGTTGCGAGCCTGAGGACCTGTTGCTGAAAGTGCGTCGTCGAGTGACAGTTTTATTCGGCGACTTGGAGCTGTCTTTTCTGGGAGACCAGGACGTGTAGTAGGGCAGTCCTGGCACGAGTTGTACGTCTGGGTTGGAGCGCAGAGCGAGTGCTATACCGGTGCGTGGAGGCCGCGGCAGCTCCCAGCTCCTGCGCTTTTTCCTCGGAGAACCCGACGATCCGCTGTTGGTTGATCTCCTCCTGGTTTGATCCTGAAAAGACGAGCAGAAATCATAGAATGTGAATGCGAGCCCGATAGAAATTTTGCTCTGCTGTCCATTTCTGTTTTCAACTTGTCGTTTTCGTCACGGCCGCAGATGGCTGCCTCGAACACGCAAGAAATAAATTCCACAATTCTGTCCATGGTGACAAAAAATATTTGCAAGATCCTCTCAACTTTTGACTCAACAGCAGAACAAAACCAGCCCGGCAAGTTGATGAAATGGAAATCTCAGTTGCCACCCCACTCCCATCCCTAGCAACCTTACCTTGGGCGCTGCGACCTTGGCTTGATCTGCGCCTTTGTTTTGTGGGTGTTGTGCGTGGGAGTCGCTCGCTGACGTCGAGTCGGAACTGCCCGACGCCCACGAACACTTGCGCTTCCTCGACTTGCTGCCAGGAAGCGGCGGCGGGAGATAATCCCCTGAACCTGCAACGCAATCATCCGGCTTTGTCAGTGGAAGTCGTAAACACACTGACTTGGAAGCATCACAACAGCTCAGCCTCACTTCGGATGACGCATTTTTGTTCACGTTCTGTGTTGCACAACCGACAGGAAGGCACGTGGCACGTGTGACAGTGAAGCAACAATGTATCCTTTCTACTGGACATCCCTGGTCACAATCTGCCCAATGTAGCGGACCTTCCTTTGTGTGCGCCAGTTTGGAACAGGCTGAGAACGGGGGCGGGGAGGGTGTTGCGTTGCAAGTGCGCATCGCTTTGGCGAACCTTGAACGGATTGGATCTTTGACGAGATCAGACATCAAAACTTTTGACTTGGAATTGTGTTTGAAAATGCCAATGCCGCCCAAATTACATAACAAATTTGCGGACCCACCTGAACAATTATAACTTACCGGTGCACGGACCTGTGTTGTTGTTCGGCTGCGGAGCTGAGTGTCGCTTCCGCGGAGGCTGCGCTGGTTGAATCAACGGAACCTCTCGCACGGGTTTTGAAGGCTCCTGAATACAGGCAAACAAACCGTTAACTAGGACCTGGATGTTTTGGATACAGTAGCGGACCGCTTAACACAACCACTAAATGTGACCGACATATCTTTGCTTGGTTTCTGCTCCGCAACAATTACGGCAACAACGGTTGCAAATGCTCCAGTCAGTCCAAGCTTCTGAACAAAGCGAAGAATTCTTCGCAACTGTGAGCGCTTCAAAAATGTCACACACACACAAGTGGACTGAAACTGTCCCGCTGACCAACAAATCAACCACCACTAAAATCTCAGAACGGCTAAAGATCAATCCAAATCAACCCTTGTGAGTGCAGTTATCACTTGCACTTCTGGTTTTGATTCCAACGATGACACACCTAGTTGCCCCATGTGGTTCAACATTTGCCTGGACAGATGGCATTACCTTGTTGTCAGACCCTGACTGACCGCTGGAGCTTCGCCGTGTGATTCTAGCTGGGATCGGCTGTGCTGACTCTTCCTTCTGAGCACTGATCCTTCGCCTGAGAAAACGAAATACCTCCGGTGAAAGCAAGTTCTCTGCGTGGTGTGTTCCGGCCATTCTTTTCAGCTAAACCCTGACATGTTTACCCACAAACATGCCTGTCATTTTTGCTGCAGTGAAGAAATGTCTGCAAACGTGCACTTGCTCTGTTGCCGTTCTTGCGGACATTTAGCTGCCATTTACATTTTTGTCAAGTTCCTTGTCTCCTTGGTGGTCGTGTCACGCGTGGCCAGTAACATCCAGACTCGCATTTCTTTCCCACCACACATGTACCTTTTGACGTTTTTGCTGAGTTTTGGAGACTGCTGCGCAGCGCTGTAATCAGCTGCACTCTCCCTGCCGAGCGCTGGAGTCTCTTCCTCCCGGGGTGCAACTGCACCAGATCGCACTCTGCAACACGAAAACATTATCAAAAACACATTGCTCCCGAGTTCGAAGAACATTTTGGCGTCTTGTTTCAGTACTTCAGTGCGAGTTGGGGGGGGGGGGGGGGGGGGGGGGGGGGGGGGGGGGGGGGGGGGGGGGGGGGGGGGGGGGGGGGGGGGGGGGGGGGGGGGGGGGGGGGGGGGGG
>JAAUYG010261392.1_pt1 | contig 11139 bp, 8 predicted proteins | sample 7278091 | NCBI WGS metagenome assembly JAAUYG01 (sample SAMN14350201, study PRJNA611818) | marine sediment metagenome | isolation source: surface marine sediment (0.6m) | place: French Polynesia: Moorea | collected 2018-08
TATTATTATTATTATTATTATTATTATTATTATTATTATTATTATTATTATTATTATTATTATTTATTATTATTATTATTATATCTGGAGGTGGCCCAACTCAATATCCCTCGACCCTGTTTTTGCAGGCATCGCCACTGATAACTCAACTGACGAGTGGGCACAACCATACGAGTTAAACCAATAGAGTGAAAACATTAACCTCCATTCGAATGAAACTTTCGGCGAGTTGTCAAGTCAGGCTGTTTCTGTTTACACGCATTGTTGCTTCGTCTAAAATCCTACCTTTCCTAGCCGAGTTGACACTGTTCCCCCAATATGGGAGAAGAAAACAAAGAAAACACCGAAGTAACAGAAGAAAGACCTGAAAATACTTACATCATTCGTCCAAATTTCCATAGCAAGTACGAACTGCCGCCTTATGTTTTCTTTTTTTGTTTCCTTTGCTGGGCCTACACCAGCCCTTAAGTGACCGTATATACTCTCTGCTACCGCACATGCGCAGTAGACATTTTACTTGAGCCATCGGTCAGATAAAGGGTCGTTCACGGCTAGGCCTACACTACAGGCTACACAACAGCTACAGGCCTAGATTAGCCCCGAGCAACTGCAAGTGCATGATTCAGTGACTGACTGTTGATCCTGTCACTGCTGCCCAAGCATTTTTCTGTGCCTCCAATCATCTAGATCTATTCCATTGCCAGTCCCCCAGGTTCCTTGTTCCTGTCTCAGTCTCACCTTGCATATTTCTCCCGGTATACGGTCGACTGGCTTGCAAGGACGACCCGCTCCAAGTTTCTGCAGGACGACCCGCTCCCATGATAGGCTCTAGAGAGTTGTGTATATAACATCAGAAAACATGTATTATTTTCATCTGTATCACATTTATCATCTGTATTATTCTTCTTGCAGAACCCAAGTATGAATTCGCTAATATTTTGTACTGTTTTCCGAATGTACGCAGTTGTGACTTGTAATTGTGTACATGTTTATCAGTGTTTATAAATGCATTTTTTCCCGAATGAATGAAGTCTTTGTAAGTTGCTCTACCAGCTTCCACCTCCAGTAAACGAAAAATGGCGGCCCAGTTAATTCTTATAAGAAGCCTGCAGCTATACTGCGACAGAGACTGCAAGTACAAAGCCCATTTCATCTCTAATCATTGGAGCGGATCATCCTATATGTGGGAGAGGGTCGTCCTGCATAAACTAGGAGCGGGTCGTCCTTGTGAGCGAGTCCACCTTTATTCCTTAAGACACCCATCACGCCTTCGATGTTAGTTAAGCACACGCAGTGTTGTTACCTCGGGTGTGACTAACCAACTGTGGCAATATGACTGTGGGATGTGACGACACGTCCATGTGATGAAATGACTGGCAGCCGTCGCTGTTCATCCAGGTGTTAAACGGGGGATACGTATAGGTTCAAACTTCCCTTATTAACAATTAGACACAGTCACAGATTTTCACACAATTTTTGGAGAATAGGAGTACTGGTTCTGGTTAAGTTGTGAAAGGGAATTGCTTGGGAGTGTGCTGTGAGCAAAAAGATAAAAACTGAACACTCTCGACTAGATCTATGTAAATTTTAAAGACTTGATGAGTTAATATTAACTCTTACGTCAGACCTAAAAGTGGGCGATAATTGAAATTCTACAGAAAGCCTTCACAAATGTCTCTCCGACAAATACCTGACCAATGACATTCCTCGAAAATGTACTACACACTATGGTGACGCTCAAAATGCATGCTATAATACTGTGGTCAGTGCTAATTTCGCCGACCGAACATTAATGCACACAGTCATCCCACTTGCAAGTGATGATGAGTCAATCATCGTCATGCCACTTTCCAAAAACTCCAGGTAAACTTGGCAAATTAAATCATATATTTACATCATTCAATCATTAATGTACATAAAAAGGAATATATCTGACAGTTACATCAAATTTCGCTGTCGAAGTTTCTTACTTTTCACGTAATCTGAGATTTCTTTGTCGATTTTGGGAAAGCAACTATCCAATACCTCTTCACAGGAAGCGGCCATATTTGTGGATTGGTAATCCAGTTACCATTACAATCTTTAATATCCACGTCGTAACAAGGTCAATCGTACCCAATTCAAGCCTACCTCTAAATAATCGTGTTTTAGATTCGCCGTAGGCTTATTTTATTTATTGATTATAGATATATTTATTCATATGTGACAGTTTATGCCTTTAAAGATTTGTAGAACACGGCTACGGCGCCCTGTTAAGTAGCACTTTATTAACACAGGCACTTGAAATGTGGATAAATTGTGATATTTTGTCCAATAAAGTGGATAAATTGTGATATTTTGTCATATAAAGCAGATCTGAAGCGATTTTGTTGTTTATCACCACTGTATCCTATAACAATAACAAAAACACTGGCTATCCCCATCTCCAGCAATCACGAATATCCTTCCACGGTTAACCTCTCCCAAAATGAGATAATAATTTTGAAATTTTATATCATCATTGAATGTACCGTATCACTGTGTGTGCATTGAAGGTATGTCACTCTACCAAATAAGAACAAAAGTATTGTGGTGTTTTGAGCCCCCAGATAAACCTCATATAGGTAAAACGCTGGTTCACGCCAAACGTAGGGTGCATACAACAAAGGTCTACAGTCAGTGTCACATCAAATGTAGCATGGTCCTGTGTGCTCTGTTCCTCACATAAACCCATAGACACTCAAGAGCAGAACACCACACTAGGTCAACATGCACTTTTCTCTTTGGGGCGGGGGGGGGGGGCAGGATTCATCTGGGATCCAAGACATGTGCGCTTCCCATGAATAAACCTAGATTTGTACCTCAGCGCCCAGCGCTGTGAGGAAAAAAGCCTACACTGATGTTATGGTGCAGACGAGATGTCTGCAGGCAGGAGATCAGTCTCTTTCCTAGTGATACAGTGGTGTAGCCCTAAGGGGTGTCACAGCTGAGGCTGACGCTGTCTTCACTACTGGATGCTCAGGCAGTGCACTAAAGTCTGCAGCCTGAGGCATGGCACAAGTGCCTCAAGGGGTATGCCCTCACATTGAGTGAAGCCACCTATGACCTCAGCGCTGGGTACAACATATGGGGTAGCACTGAGTCTGGGGGCACTCACATTCCGGAGAATGTTTATGCTTTCAACATGAGGACTCTCACCATCATGAGTGCCAGCGGTAAGTGTGGGAGACCCAACGTCAGCCTGGAACACTGCATTCTCCTCCCCTTAAGCGAGCACTACCTGTGGCACCTTCTTTAGTGCGCATCCACAAGAGTACCCCCTGCCCCCTGCCAGAACATGGTGTTTGTGGATCTGAGTTGTCACTCGCCCATCGTGAACACTAGGGTATGCCAAACTTGTTGGAGCTGCCTGCCCCAGTACAGTTTGAGGCAGCACAGACCAAGGACACTTTGTAATGCTAGTGTCTGCAGTGCACACAAGGAGCACTCCAGGTGCATGGGTCAATAGTGACAGTACTGATACAGTTCTTTGAGACCAGCGCCTGTCTGACTACGAATCCATGCTTAGGCAGGAGGATTTGGGTTTGCCAAATCTGAATGCCACACCCAGAACCAGCGCCCTGCATGGCCCTGATCATGGTCAAATGGCTCGACCAGGGATGGTTTGCAAGGACAATCCTCCTTTTGTGGAAGATCCTTCCATTCCCTGGGCACACCACCAGGAACTGGCTGACCGACTGTTTGGCCATATGAGGCAGCAGTCTGGTGGAGACCATTGTTCTGATGAAGGCACAGGGCACTGCAGGGCACAACCCATCCTTCGGTATGGTGAAACTTCAGATGATGAAAAGTATCATCTGGGTTCGATGCTCTCCTACACTGAGAAGCGAGACATCCCAGCCCTCCCTGTCAAGGTATGGGAAGGGGAGGAATTGCACGTTTGTCTTGGCATGATAAGTATGAGGCATCCGAGAGGCCAGCGCCAGCCCACCTGCCTAGACATGATGAGTATGACACGCCACAGTACCCAGCTGCTAATTTGGTTGCTGCTAGGGCCCAACCCAGATATGTCTAGCTCAGATGCAAGACTTTCAAGGGGATGGCGGTGTGACCCTGAACACCTTCCAATTTTGTGATCAAGTTGATGAGCTGTCCCGGTTCTATCACTGGGATAAGCAAGAGACCTGTGTCTAGGCTTGTGCTCATCTGAGGGGCACTGTTATGGCATACATCAGGCATGCTCTATTCCCACTCTGCACGTGGGATGAACTGAAGGCCCTTCTCATGAAGCGTTTTTAGCCATGAGGCCTGACAGCCACATATAAGGCTCAGTTTAGGTCTCCACTCATAGGTAGAAACTCTTCAGCACTTGTCTGACTTAGCGTTGCCTTTCATTGACCACCACGCTAAGAATGGCTGCAGACCTGTTTCTGCTTGGTATGGACAACAATAAAGTCAGTGTTCAAGTGGCTGCCCATGGGCCTTGATGAGTAGAGGATATACTCCGAGTGGCCCATTCTCTGGAAGCTGTCCAAGAGGAGGATACATTCCATACTAGAGGACACAAGACTGACACAAAGGCGTGCTTTGTTGTAAATGGGCGTGACCAGTCTCCTGATGCCAAGCAGATGGTAAAGGGTGTGTTTGTGCATCTGGGCCATGACCATGCTTCTGGCAAAGAAGCATGCCAACCACCCACCCCTGGACCTAAACGTGTTTGGAGTACAGAAAGAAGGGAAATCAACCTTCTCCCACTCGAGCTCCTTCTTCTGCATCCAGGGATAGGTGTCTTAGGTGATGAGGTCGATGCTCTTCTGCACAAGGGCGCTCCTGCAGTCGAGATGGATCATTGCAGGGTTATCACTGCAAAGGGTATGGACATTTCTCTAAAGAGTGTTCATCCCAGGGGTTTTACAAAATAGGGCCCAATTAGCTTGGCTACTCAGGTGAGATAGCCATCCAGGGGTTTTTCAGCTCAATGAAAGGAACCAGAAGAGAGAGCACCTTCCACTAAGGCTTTAAACTATGTGAGGGCAGCTCTGAGAACCTTGGGGATTTACCTGGCTCGGGAAGAGAACTGTCTTTCTCTTACATGGGGCACAGAAAAGCAGACCTGCCACCATGTAGAATCTGCTCAGGCATCCAAGCCAGCTAGCATGCAGGTGGAGAGTGAAACTCTGACCTCTGCTGCTGAGTTGGCTACCCAGAGTGTTCGCGCTCAGTCACAATCCAGAAGTCGGTCTGGCTAATCCAGACAGCGAACCTGGACTCTGTCATCTGACTTAGATGTAACCAGGGGTGACAGCACAGGAACGGCCAGGCACCATGGTTGTTGGCGGATTCCTATTACTGTTGAAGGCATCAAAACTTTGGCGCTGATCAACACAGTTGTATCAATAACCATGATGGTTCCCCCGTTGTGTCAGAAGGTACAGCAGGCATGCGCACTGAGATTACAGATGCGCAACATATACCACTAATGGAAGAAGTTGATGGCAATTCTGTCCCCACTTTGGGATGTGCTGAAGTGGAAGTAGGGATTGGTGCCGGAATGTACGTCTCCAGCGGTGGTCAGCACAAGGAAGGAGAGAGACTCAACTTCATACCTGGCGTTGTTTTTCCGGATGCCCATGACTGTGACCTGTCACTGCAGCAGAAATTCTTCACTGTTGGGGAACACAAAGTTGAGTGTATCCCTGAACGAGTGAGAGTTAGCCATGCTAAGTTGAAGTTGGCAAGGCAAGTGGAGCTACCCCTCGATCTGATGTGTTGGTAAGCTGCAAGGCGATCCAGGGTATTAAGCACCTTGGGATGACCTATGCTGTGGTGCAACTGACCGACAACAGTTGTCGGTACGCTGAGGATGGTCTACTAATGGGTTCATCCCTGATGGCTTCTGCCGACACACTACATAAAGGTGAAAGGTGATGATCCTGTCTGATGCCACACGGACTCTACATGAAGGGCTGGGGTATGTATTTCCACTCGAGTCACTGAAGCAAGTCTAAGAAATGCTCTGGGTAGACCCTCAGTCCTCTGATTGGGATTGGGATGATGAAGCATTACTGCATATGCGCACTCCAGCATTGGGAGTTGCGGCAATCAAGGAAGTACTCTCACACTAACACTAATGTGGGTGTGCGCATGTATCCTAAAGATCTGCCCGAGCATCTGCAGCACTCGATGGAGGGATTAGTAGAAGTGTTTTACGTGCGTGAGCACCAAGAGTTAGTAGTGGCCATTTTTGAATAAAGGTGCCCAGATGTGTTCAGTAACGGTCTAGAGGACATGGGACAAACCAATTTGGTTACGCTTTCCATCGACATAGGAAAGCATCATCCCATATGCCTACCACCCGGATGACTTCCCATCACTAAACAAAGATGTGGAAAAGGCTGAAGTCCCGACAATGCTGGATAAAGGCATTATTGAGCCATGCCAGAGCAGCTGGGCCAGCCCCGTTGTTTTGGTTACTAAGAAAGATGGCTCAATCACATTTTCTAAAAAGGTAACTTTGTGAGGATAATGGGGACAAACTTTCTGCAGAAGTTTGAAAAAGGTAGCCACTTGTGGGAGGAGTAGTATTTTGAAATTTTCACTCCAATAAGGTCTTGTGTTAACGTGAAAAAAATATCGTTCAGTTCACAATTAAAAATTTTGAAAAAAAAAATGATCTAGAGACAAGGTTTTCCCACATTAAATGTTTCCCATTGGGAATAACACTGTGGAATACCTCACACAACCCAGTACCTCCAGGATACGAGGTGGTACGAGGCTTCAAAAAGGGTCTCCAGTTCTGGCATTTGAAAAACATATATTCTCACTCTAAATGGCGGCAACCTTCTACTTGGACATAGGCTATCCTCCCCGTGGGAGGACCGTTGGCTGAGTGGTTAAGGCATTGGACTCTCAAGCACTTGGGTTCGAGTCCTGCCATACACTTAGTCTTCGGTACCTAGAGTCTCTGGACAAGATTTGTACCTGAAATGTGTTCCAGTTCACTCAGCCATAAAATAGAACCTGCATGGCAATACACAGAGAAAGCTATTATACATTGATCTCCCGTGGCCCCTTTGTAGCATGTATCCAGGTTGTATGCTAGGTTGGGGAGTTCAGAAGGTGTTGGTGTGTCCATGTGTGCCAGGGGGTAATAATATGTAAAGCGCTCCAAGCTCACTCGAGGATAAAGCGCTTAAGAACTGCATATTATTATGCGTGGACATATCTTTTTGATAGGGCATTATACCTTAGACATTTGGCATCCCAGTAACCAACTGCTGGCCATAGCGAAGATGAAGAGATAGAGTTTCCTAAGCAGAGAAAAGTTTTATGGCAAAGAAAAAGGGCAAGGGCGCCAGCAGAGGATCTTTCAATAGTGCGTTTTTAAACCTGCACAAATTGGTCATATTTGCTAACACAGCTTTTAAAACTTTCATTAATGCAACATTAATCACAACGCATTCGTAACCCGTGTTATAAGTACAATATCCAACAGTTTGTGGAGGATTTTTTTCTGTTTGTAGACACAGACGTCTGGTCTGACATGGCAACTGTGAAGGTATTAATCTGTATTTCAAAGAGGGTTCATTGCTGCTGTGAGACTCGACGCGGATTAAAAGCGACAAAAGTAAAAGTATTAGTATATTTTGTATAAATGCATTTGGGGACTGCCAGAGCATGCAAAAAATTAACTGGCGATGTAGCTTTGTATTACTTCCTATTCGCGTTTGACAGTAACATATTGCCGTGCAGTAACATATAACGTATTACATGGGAAATCAAGTGTGCCATTAGATTTGGCCTTGACTGACATTAAAATGTCAAGTTTAAGGTCATTCATATTCCACACCCTGATATCTTGGAAAGAAAAATTATTAAGGCACATGTTTCTATTGAACACTTATAGGAACTTATATGTGGCGAATCTAACCGCGCCATCATTAAGCTTCGGCTGCATGAGATCAAGTTTTGTGCATTATACATGTATTTACCACCGTTATCGGTAGCGTATTAGATGCCAATTGGATGTCGCATCAAATACTTTTGGGCGGGTGTGGTTTTCCGCTGTCCAGGAGTTCTTTATTGTTAAACCCCGGCAGGGGTTTATTGCAATGCTCTTGTGTGTGTCTCTCTCTGGCTGTTAACATAAGATCTCAAAAAGGGTATCAGCTTCTTTTTCTTGGTGGCGCCTTCCTTCTGACTCACGGATGAAATGCTTCTGTGAGAGATAGACATGTAGTTGCTATCACATATAAATAGGAATTCATAATCTATAGAAAGTCCAGTGGCATAATCACATTTGACTTTGAGTGACCTTGAAAAGTCAAAGTTAAAGTCACTCAGATTTCGAAGCACTATATCTCCTAAAGGTGTCGGCTTAGGCCAAATTTTACTATTAAACATTAATAGAAAGGCATATAACACGAGTTCAATAACACCATGACATTGACCTTGGTCGATCTTGAAATGTCAAACTCGAGGTCACTGAGATTTCAAAGCCTTATATCTTGTAAAGGACCCTAGTCAGGAGATCTGTTACCATTAAATATTAATATATTTATATATTTATATAATAATATATTTATTTATATTTTAAATATTAATAGAAAACCATATGTGGGGAGTCTAACTCAAGGTCACTAAGGCACTGTCACATTGACCTTGAGTGATCTTGGAAGGTCAAAGTCAAGGTCCGAAAAGTTTTTGAAGTTTTGATATTTTGGGGTCCGAAATTTTTGGATTAATGATAAGAGAAAGAGGGAAAAATTTACAGCAGCTATACCAGCTAAATAGTGAGAGTGTATCATATAGCAACCGTGTTAGACCATTTATTAAACACAAATTTGAATTCATATATTGGTAGTCCAACTGCACTATCAGAATTAACCTTGAGTGACCGTGAAAGGTCAAAGTCCAGATCTTCTCATGTTTTCAGTGCTTGAACATCTGCACATTATACATATAATTGTGAGTAGTACTTGATATTAATCTGAATGTCTCGTAAGGTAGTTTGTTGGCAGGCGGGGTTTCCGCTGTCCCGGCTGTCTTTCTTGTTTGATACTGACTTTGAACGTTTTAATGACTTGCTGACACACTGATCCAAATGTGATAGTAAATCAGCATTTTCTCAGTGCCTAAGAAAATACAATCGGGTGGCGTCATAACTCCCCAAGTTAGCTGAGACAGGTAGCAGAAAAGCTGACGAAGAAAAAGTCGATTGCAATGCTTTTATTCTAGTTTCCTAACTGCCCATGCGAAGCTTTGGGCGCTTCTAAAACAACATTGCTCTGAAACACGATGGAGCGTAAATACATTCTTTCGCGAAATATTGCTTAGCTTTTTTTTCGTTCACTTTCGACAGTATTAATAACCTTGAGTGTATATACAAGCGGTACATGCAAGACAAAAAAGCCATTTACACATCTATCTGTTCCATTGGGACATAGCAGTAAAACCTGCCACACAATGACTGTCAGGAATTATGACATTGTGAATGCTTTACCTTGCCACCAACACCCCTCCCCAAGTCTACCGCGCTACCATCAATACATATCTGAGGTACAGAGGCCATAGGAATAGAGATACTCTTATTGCAGCATATTATAGGCTAAAATGCCATATGACAATATAGCGTTATTTAAACCCTATCGTGTTGAACAATTAATCACATGCGATGAATTCAGGGGTTTGGGCCAAATATCGATATTCACAGATGATCTATATTCACCCAGTCAAGCGTTGAGTAGTAAATATATGTATATACATTATGAGGTCCACCAACAGCTGTTTGGTTATATTTTACAATAATATACAGGTTTCCATCCCCATCGCTTACAATATATGCAACTACATGAGCATACATTGGTTACACACAGTACATGCAGTACTTCCTAAAATCGCGTGATTTATTTTAGAACTACGGAAGCCCATTGTTATCAGGGGTGACTTTAAAATATTATCTGGCGGCCGCCACATAACTATATGGCGCTAGCCACTTACAATCATCCGACGACTGCCACTTTTAAACACATTTCACGACCTAAACTTAAAACTATGTAGCGGCTGCCAGCCTAAAGTTATCTTCATGTCTTAATATTTTAGTTTGCAATAGAGGAACCTCACTGGTTCCCGTATTCGGCTGTTAGTTTCAAACTATTACCTTGCCACAGACTGGTCAGATTAACACGTAGATATAATGGCACTTTTGTGCAACAATCTGTAAGTTTTTAACAGAGTTTTTATCCTAAAATTGTTTTTGTTATATGAGACAAACGGGAGTAAAGAATAAAAAGTTTAATCTACTATACGCCGCAGCCATCAGAAGGTAGAAAGTTCAAACCTAAGTTCCCCAAAGCCATAAGGGGTTAGACCACATAGGGGAATATCAGATTAGATAGATGAAGCAAATCACTCGACAGTATCCCCACATCCTCGTGCATATACATGTACTAGTAGATACCCAGTTATTATCCCCATTCCACCCAAACAAATATTTTGTATAACACGCAGGTCGATAGGTGAGATTCAGAACTTTCAACATGCTCCATAAAGTGTTTCAATTGTTACTTGGCTGTACGAAACTCGATATTAACTCTGATTTGGCAAAGTTATCAATGAATAATAGGAAACACAGATAACATCGCCACGCTGAACTTTACATCCCAACTTTTCATGCTTTTAGTCTCTCTCGGTCGAACGATGGATTCACCCAATATACAGCTTTGTGTTCCCCCAATAATATTAAGTGGCGGCCGCCAGAAACTTTTAGGTGACGGCCACGACGTAACTTCAAGTGGCGGGCGCCAGAAAAATTTATGAGGAGGGGCGTCCGCCAGATAACTTTATACATGGCCCCTGCTACCAATGGGCTTCCGTACAGAACCCGTTCTGCACATTACACTCCACCGAAAAATACAGTGTAAAGTCGTCACATCGCTCCAAATTAAAACAATAGGCCCAAGGGCCTTGTAGTTCTGCTTGACTCAAATGCTACTCAACAAACTGGTTTATGTTTAAAATTAATAGGTATGCAGCAGAATTTCATCCCCTGACGCAGTTCGGAGGCAGCCTGTCGGCTACTAACCTGACGCATCGCTCACATTACTTGCCGGTTAAAAATAGTACTCAACGTGGTTGTTTAACATTTCAAGCTAAAATAAA
>JAAUYG010128977.1_pt1 | contig 11138 bp, 10 predicted proteins | sample 7278091 | NCBI WGS metagenome assembly JAAUYG01 (sample SAMN14350201, study PRJNA611818) | marine sediment metagenome | isolation source: surface marine sediment (0.6m) | place: French Polynesia: Moorea | collected 2018-08
TGGGGGGTGGAGTTGGGGGTGCGGGTGGGGGTGGGGTGTGGGTGGGTGGGGTGGGGTTGGAGATGTGGGTGGGTGGGGTGGGGTTGGAGGTGGAGGGTGGGGGTGTTGTGGGTGGGGTTGGGGTTGGAGGGTGGATGAGGTTGTGGGTGCAGAGTGGGGTTGGAGGTGGGGGTTGGGGGTTGGTGCTGAGGTAGGGGTGGTCTGTGGGGTGGGGACTGGTAGTGGGGTGTGTGAGTTGGTTGTGGGGATACAGTAAGAGCCATACACATGCACACTGCCAAAATATTTTTAACCATATTTAGGTATAATATGATAGGGAAAGCAGAATTTATTCTAGGCTAAAGTTTGTGAAAATACTTAAGTTCGACTTCATTTGCAAAATAAGCTAAAATACAACACCACACCAATCATCATATATTTCTTATACATGTTAAAAATACCCTTTTGTTGTGGCTTTGTCTTGTTCATAATTATGTTATGTACATTACACATTATACATTATGTGCTTCAGTTGCCAGCCTGAAGCATGGAGAATCATCTCGTCTGATCTCCGACAAAATGGTGAGTGCCGCGACTATCTCGCTGTGTTTGGTGTTTTATTTATAAAAGTTTAGGAAGGCTATAGGAGATGATGGGTGAACAGTTTGGCTTAGTATTAGCGACGTAGTTGGGAGTATAAATATTTGCTGTGATTGTACTGAAAATATAAAGTTGTTTATTTAATCAGCAAGTAATTTATAACAGCTTCAGTCCCCACAGCACAAGCAGCCTATTTTAAGTGGAGTCTGTATTTTGATATTTTCCGCAGATTGAGGATATGATGAAATCTCTAGTCAGCAAGCTCCTGGCGAGCCAGAAGTCTGCCAAGAAAGCGACCCAGTCCCGTGAGTGCACGTGTACACCATCCCCGAAAGAGTGCGACGGTAGCTGTACAAAACAACGAATCATTTCACCAAAGATCCAGCCCACCCCACCAAAGAAGGCTCCCACATACATAGCAGACTATTTGAAGCAGGATTCCAAGCGTAGCAGCACCAGTGGCGGCGGTAGCCAGCTGCCATCTGGGTTTGTGCTACCGGGACTGGCACCTTGTCATGCCGGTAATGGCATGGTACTGACATCTACCACTTCCATGGCAGCCAACGCACAGCCGATTGTCTCCCGCAGTCTGACGTCACATGCAGCGCCGCTTATCCTTAACTTATCCCAGTTACAAGGCAGCAATGGTCTGGTCATACTCAGCAGTCAAACGGCCACACCCATCTCTGTTATAAACAACAACCTGGCTGCCACGACAACGGAGCCCGGACTGTTACCCACGGCAGCGGTGACGGCCACTGTCCAGGGCGGGGTGATCGGGGTGAATGAAGTGGCGGGTCACCAGCCTAGTCACCAGACTGGGCTCCCTACGGTCTCAGAGAAGAAACTAGGTCAAGGTCAAGGTAGGGTCATGAAGAGTATACTGCCTCCGAATGTCAAGCTACGTCAGATGTTGAGATCGGAGACTAACAGTAGTCCTGTTAAACCGTCAGTGCCAGCCCCAGCCAGCCTGACTACCAGCAGCCCTGTCTGTGTGCCCTACCCTGCTCCTGTCAACAGTAACCATGGTAACCACAATGTCCCCAACGCCAGCTCTCTGCTGCAGTCATCTGTCAAGGACCTCAATGCTGTCATGGACACCACACCTGTCACCCTACAGGAGAAGTTGACATCATTGGACAGCACCCTGACCCTGCCAACCTCGACCATGGACAGTAGTAGCACCAGTAACCTCGGTACAACAATCATTACTGCCGACCCCGCTGTGGCGGCCAGTTGTGAGGTGACACCCCCTAATGGTCAGAGAGAGGGTGAAGATGTCATCAGTACGATGGAAGGTATCGAATCCCTGCAGAAAAGCACGTCGTTATCCGCCGTGTCTCCTCATAGCTCCGATCTCTCCCTGGAAGACTTTGTGTCCTTCCTCGATCTGCCAGACTTTGATAACATGAATCTCAGCACGTCAGATCTCAAGTCTGGGGGCATATCAGACACTTTTATATTTCCCTCGGAAAGCGACGACGGTCACGACGACCAGTGTTCCACCCCTCACACTGACACACAGATCACAGGGACAGAAAATACCACCATGACAACAAGCGCAGACAGTTTAGCAGTAACCATGGCAACTGATACCCTCCCCGTGACACCGGCAGTGACAGATCATGTGACCGCGAGCTGTAGCGGGAAGGAAGGGATGGCCAATATCACAGACTACTCCCCTGACTGGGCCCTGACTGGGGTAAAGGTAACAATCAGACATTGTCATCGGTGCTGCTCAGTCAATACAGAATGTTACTGTCATTGGTTTGCATTACTCCACGTACCAAGGATGTATGGCCATTATGGTGTCATAGCACACTCTGGCAGCATTTAGTGTAGTAGTCCTTTTTGTAACATTTACTAGTACCATACCTGGCAAAATGTGTCCATAATATGCACTCTATTAAGTTTAAAACAAAAAAAATCAGATGTTTGTTTCAATGTAGATGGTAAAATCAGCAATTCAACTTCTTCCTGCATCGAATTCCAATCATATTTGTGTACTAATGTAAGTGATAGCCAAAAACAACCTTTTGGAGGTTTTGCAGGAGTTAGTACATGTAATAACTGAATATATGCAGTTGAATTAATGAATGTAAAATTGTTTACCTGTGTTGGAACCATCCGACACATGCCCTACATATCATTTATACACCATAATGAGTGTTGCTATGATGTTCACTGTTATCACTAAATTAACTGCTTGAATCACAATTAAACATGCTTAAACAAAAGGCAAAACAATCATTACCTAGCAACATATCCATCAAAAAGACCATTAGGCTAGGATTGTTTTGACCAAAAGTTAGGCAACTAACTCTTTGTGAAACTTTTTGAGCCTGCAAAAGTTAGCCTGCTAAAAAGTTAGTTGACCAACTTTGCTTATGACCACTTCTAATAAAGATCACCTTCCAGCAGTGCCAACACTGCATCAGTATAACAGCCCTGTAGGTATCCTGATTCTGTGAAAAGCTCCACTGTCTATTTGCCAAGCTTGTCCTTCTTGCCCATAGACTCCAATATATACACAAATTTAATTCATTAAGTTGTTGAATCATAGTTCCATAACTAATAATTGTCTAGTTGTTTCTGTCCCAGACAGCTGGTATGAGTGTGAGGGTACTAGTACATAATGGCTTGAAGTTTGCTATATTGTTATACATGACCTTTATAACAATATAAAGATTCGTCCGAGTCCAAAAAGCACTAATAGGTGGAGAGATATTTAATATGCCATTGCTGGATGGGCTGGCTGTATGGTACCAGGATTTCATTCTGACAATGGCACTCTTTTCTTATAAGAAGGATCGCATGTTATCTAGGTGTACTATTAAACGAACTTCAAGGCTAATTATGTTTCAAAACTATATGATAGGAACGTGATGTGTACAGTGGTCCCTCTATTTTAAGACCACCTATGGGACCAAGAAAATGTGGTCTTATATTGCAGGTGGTCTTAAAATAAAGGTCAAAATTTTAACACCGAAAATTGCCTTTTGGGACCAAATCAAGCAGTCTTATAATCAACAATGATCAAGGGTGGTCATAAAATAGTGGGTTGTAAAATAGAGGGACTACTGTACTGCGCTTTATGGATAAACGACAACTGCCATCACATCAGTGTATTTACTACATATGCTACTAAACTCTCTGTGTGTTCTTTCAATTCTTAACCAATTGCCCCGCTATCTGATTGACATGTTCTGTCTCCAGGGAGGTACCAAGGTGTTGGTGACAGGACCGTGGTATTCCACTATCTCCCCCTACTCCGTACTGTTTGACGATGTCAGTGTCCCTGCTACTCTCATACAGCGTGGCGTACTGCGCTGCTACACGCCAGGTAAGCCAGAACAGGCACTGGTACATGTAGACCTACTGGGGGAGCTAATAGGGTAAAAACAGGGATTAAGTAATATTGACCCACCAGGGATGGCTTTCTCGAAAACTCTTACGTCTAAGTCTGGTCTTAAGTAAATATTGGAGAATAATATATACGCCAAATTGATTTATGAACTTCTTTTCAGATTATCAGGGGAAGTGTATACAGTGGTCCCTCTCTTAGTGGCCACTCTAAACAGAGGCCACCCTCTCTAGTAAGGCCGTAAATCTATTTTGCTACTACTGTCAATGTACTTACTTCTCCCCCCTCACCAAAGGCCCCCTCTGTAATGCTGCCACAGTTTCATTGCAAATAGGGTGGCCTTATTAGAGAGGGACACCTGTACTGGTCTTCAAGTTTACATTACAACTTTGTGTTACGTTGTTTTGTTACAGAGCATAAAGCCGGAAATGTTAGCCTCCAGGTGGCGTGTGAAGGTTACGTCATCTCTAACACCTGTCATTTCTCCTTCCGGGAGGATATCGGCACACCGGGCAAGGAGGAGGCGAAGAAGAAAGACTGGTTCGACATTCCAGGTACTGGGGGAAGTATACAGCAGAACACGGGAATCGGTACACATGTACCAGACAGATTAAACTTAGACCCTGCTTGGACTCGACTGGGTAGCGGACACCTAACAACCTGTACCATAGCGACCTAAGAACCTGTAGAGAAAAGTCACTGAAAGAGAGCGCACCTGTCTTGAGAAGTTGAAAAACCATATTTATAAGCTAAAAGTAGCATTTATTTTAGTCCATCCATAGATTCTTGTCTGTGATTTCAAATGATTGTACAGTAGTAATTTTCCCATTTTGTGTGTGTGTGTGTGTGTTGTAGATGAGCAGTTGAAGTTGTTACTGCTGAGTCAGCTGAAGTCGATAGAGACCTGTCTGGAACCTGACCTGGCACGGGAGGTCACCCCGCCCGTGGTAACCCTGGGTGATGCCAGGGAGGGGTCGCAGTTTGAGACCGGACTCCTCAACTACTGCACTCGCCTTAGTCAGAGAGAGTGGGCGAAAAGCTTCAGCTTCAACCGCGGGCTCCATGGTCTGACGATTCTTCATGTGGCTGCGGCCCTGGGGTATCACCAACTGATACAGACACTCACACACTGGAGGTAAGGAGGGTGTGTGTGTGGGAGGGGGAGGCAGGGCTTAAAGCTCAAATTTAGGGCCAGCTGTCCATGGGCGGTCCATAGGAGAACATTATTTGTTGCCCCAAAGTATCGCTTTTTTTGCCTGTGTAGTTTTACTCTATATCTTACTTGCTTGAATAGCTTTATGCCTTTAAAATTTGAGGTATGTCCAGCCATGCAGTCAAAACAGATTTGCCTGAGCATTTATGGCTTGCCCTGCACATTTCACATGCCCCAAGGAATAGACACGGGGCTCCTCTCTTAAAGGACACTCTAGAGAGGCTTTTGAACATGTGGAAAAGACCTAAACCTTTTGCAGTAAGTAATGAGAATATGTGTGATGTTCCCTTTTCACACCTCTCTAATAAGGACAGAATTGCTTGGCAGAATTACAGTGGCACTATAGTATTTTAAACATTTATGTTTTGACATTGAAAAAGGACAGACTTGGAGTTAAGTTTGGCAAGAGCATCAGTTGTAACAGTGATGATTAGATATACCTTCATACTGTTCATGGGGCACTATACTGTTGCTTTCTGGGTTTTACAGTGCCACAAACTCCAGCCAAATCTTGGATTACGAAGTTGATGCGCTGAGTACAGATGACAAAGGCTGCACACCCTTGGTGAGAATTCCCAGCCCGTAGTTTAGTGGTATTGTGACATTAAATAGTTGTAACAGTCCTAGAGATGCTAGAGAGGAGAGACCATATCATGTGGCTACTGTAGTAGAACAGTGTTGGGTCTCTGTGGCACTTAGTTAATTTGGTTAATTGTTTCGTAAAATGTTTCAGAAGATGTTTCATAAAATGATTTTAAATTTGTGTTTCTCCCTCTGCTTGGTCACAGTGGGGGGTGGGGGTAATGCTTGTGGTAATTAACATGACAAAGACACAATTTAAATATATTTATTTACCGTGAACTGTGAACTGGTTACTGCTGTTCCAGATGTGGGCGTGTGCGCGAGGACATTTAGAGTCGGCCAGTGTCCTGTATCAGTGGAATCCCAGTCCCTTACAGGTCTGTAACCGGGCGGGCGTACAGCCACTGACCCTGGCTAGGCTACACAACCATCCCGACATAGTGAGTCACCTGGAGAGTCTGGAGTTACAGAGAGTAACCAGCCAGGGTCAGGGGGAGTTCTCTGTTTGTGTGCAACCCTCACCCCCCCAACACACCACCCCGTCTCCTACCGTCACCTTGCAGCAACCACAGTCAGTGACAGCACCAATTAAGGACGGGGACTTTGTCGTACCCAGGGACCTGCCACCGACCTCCAGCCATGCTCACGCCAGGTCTGGTATCACTCAGCTTCAGGATTGGTTGGCATTTAGCAGTTACCATAGCAACGGCGCGGTGAACGTCACCGATCTTAAAATTGAGATCCCATCACCGCCGCCGTACCCCGGCATTGCTAGGACGACGGTGGCCTACCAGGGTGTTGGCGTTTCTAAACACTCCAAGAAATGTGACAGTACGCCAGCTTCTTTGCAAAACACGCCAAAGATGAGGACTGGCTTGGACAGTGTCGGTGACAACAGCGTACGGCGGACACGCCTGATGAAGCGAACCTCTGTGGAGGTCCTTCCAGATTACCCGATGACTGATGTTATAGAAGCTGGGGTCCTGGAGGGTCCCGGGGGTCCTGTGCTGGGGGTAGGACAATGTGTGCGACGAGGGGTCATCCCTCCAGCTCCCCCGGCTCACCGATCTGCTAGCGCCACTCTCACATCCATACACCAGGACTCGGCTGAGCCTGGTCTCCATGACAACCAGTGTGTCCTAGGTGGCGATGGCAGCTTACTGCGCAGTACCAGCTCTGACCCTCACATTCCACATCTACTGACAGCACCACAACCCCGGGGCTCCTACCCGTGTCACGCTGACCCGATGATCTCGGCTATGACCGTTCGTGACCTTCACTCTCCACTCCCATTGGTCGGCATGGAGCACCTGCATCACAGCTACGATACCGGACTGACCCTGGAGGATATCCAGCGAGAAACAGTTGCCATGGAAACAGGTAGCTGGCCCAGAATCTAGATTTTCCTTGTAGTATCACCAACATGTACTGTAAATACTGGTTTTCCAGTAACAGAATGTGTTAGGATATACATGTACTGCAATAAGCATGCAAAAACTCGTCTTTCCCAATATACATGTTAGAATGGTAAAGTTATCAGCTTCAGGGAATCATGGGAACTACTAGCAAGGCACTGTAGGGCACAACTGTTTTAATCCATACATCTATCATGTTTGTATGAAAAACAAAACTTTGCCTAACCATGGCACCCGCAGTTACTTTTAATAGCCCAAGGAGTTCTACTAGGTATTTGAAACATTTAATTGCAAGATCTCCCTTATGATGTACATGCTATTGGAGTTGGACCTTATTAGTGATACCTATTCAGTTAGTTGTAGCATATGTAGGGTCATAGCAAAAATAATCTAAATACTGAAAGTGAGCCTCACATCTTGTGTATGATTGTGTAGATCACAGTACAACATAGAGTGCTATGCAAACACTGATCCATGTTTGGCTGACTGCGTGTGTGTTGGCTGTTACAGATTCGCCCCGAAGCTGTAGTCCCATAGGTGGCGGTGTGGAGCGGCTGACCGTGGAACAGGCTGAGGCCCTGAAACAGGACTCACTGGCGAACAGAGGGACAGGTAACCATGGTAACAATGAACACTGACTGACAGAGGGACAGGTAACCATGGTAACAGTAAACACTGGCTAACAGAGAGATAGGTAACCATGGTAACAGAACAGGTAACCATGGTGACAGTGAATAGAGTGACAGGCAGGTAACCATGATAATGACGAGCACTAGCTGACAGTGGAGGCACAACAGGAACCAAGGAAATGATTTTGAATGCCTGTTTATAATTTTGTAGTTAGTGGCAGTCCACTCCAAACTTGTAACCACATACAACCAGACGCTATCTTGAAATGCCTTCTCTCCTCTTACAGATGGTCAGCCGGGCAGTGAGACTCAGATCATGGTAAAGCTGGCCAATCAGATCATAGCTGCTATGCCTGAACGAATCAAGTTCTCCCCGGGCCCTGGTGAGGAAGGGACGCCAGACGAGGTATCGTCACGCAGAACACGAAGTAGCTCCTACGGTTCCTTCAGCTCGTGTAGTTCTACCAACACCCCGCCGTGCGCTGCTGCTGAGGATTCTGGGATATCTACACCACTGGAAGGGATGTCATTTGAGGAATATCGGTGAGTTATGTTAAAGTGGAGGGTGCAAGATTGTTAACGTTACCGTATCTGCCTAGAAAAAATGTTCAAATATTCAACTGACTCCATACCACTAACACAGAGTGGCCTTTTATCTATTCAGAAGGCAGTGTACATGATATATTGAGATTAGTATGTAGTAGTAATCCGGAATATACTGTCTCAAGATCAGCATATAATCCAGACTGTGCTGTGAGATCAGCATAAGCTAGGTTTCTGTTTCATAAAACATTAGGACGTCTTTACAAAGGTGTGCTAGGCCACAGTAAAGACAGCTTTATGTTTTATGAAGCAGATTGGAGTAATCCAGAATATCACAGTTGGGATCACCATAGACCAGTTATCCAGAATGTGGTGTTGTCAGATCAGCCTGTAATCCAGACTATTGTTATGAAGCGGAGGGCTGTAATCCAGAATGTTACAGTCAGGATCACCACACACCAGTAATCCAGAATATGGTGTTATGAGATCAGCCTATAATCCAGACTCTATTGTTCCAGTTACAGTGACCTGGGGACCCCGGCGTCCTCCCTCAGTCCGGCGTCGTCCTGTCTCCAGAGTCCGTACTCTTGCTTCAGCATGGACTCCCCTCCCCCCACCACCGCCGAATTCACCGAGTACTTCAACGCTCCCACAGTGTTCATGGAGAAGGATTTCTCCCAGCTGACGTTGTCTGGTAAGATACTGAATGAGACATCGCACCATGCAGTGTAAGCCAGGCACAGTGCCCCAGTCTGGTGGGGATTGACGCATAATGCAGGGCTAGCCTAGTAATAAATAACTTAATATCTCTTTAATTCTACAACAGCAATAGCATTCTCTCACAAGTTTGGCTTCAACTAGCAAGTTCTCTGATATTTGAAATCCGTATCTGTGTAAAGCAATTTTATACAGTCGTTATGTACTGTTCTTAATTCTGATATGGCAGACATGTAGAGTAGTCCCTCTATTACCTTTATTATAAGACCACCTGCAATATAAGACCACATTTTCTTGGTCCCATGGGTGGTCTTAAAATAGAAGGACCGCTGTGTATTACTATATAGTAATATATATAGTGGAGCAGGTCTTAAATCACCACTGTTACCTGCCTTGAACAACCAGACATCTCTGGCAGAACCACATACATCTCCGTTAATTGAAACCCTCACCATAGACCACCTGTCTTGAGAGATTGAATATTCACAGCCAATGGGAGAGGCAGACCTATTAGCTGGGTTACCCTGGGGGGTGGTGTGTGTATATATTCTGTAGTCACACAAGGCAGTGTCACACATCTGATGGAAGACAACGCTGTAATCCATTCTGTCATATGATAGCGTCATATATAGACAATTTGTCTCCCCTCAGACGAGGAGCAGCGTCGTTTGTACGAGGCCGCCCAGATCATCCAGAGCTTCTACCGCAAGTACAAGGACAAGAAGGAACAGCAGCAGCGGCAACGGCAGAAGGAAATGGAAGCCGCCATCTTGATTCAGAGCTACTACAGACGCTATAAACAGGTGTGGTGTTGGTATACTAGCAGTGCACTATACAGTCAGATGTAGCCAACAAAGTTTGCATTGAAAGTATCAGTGCCCTACTGAAATGGGAAATTTCAGTTATATTGTAACTAATTCTAAATCCTTTACCTGACTGCACGTTTCAAATGTCTGTGTATGTGATATTATTGAGTGACATGTCATGATGTCCACAACCTCAGTAGAGTAGTCCCTCTATTTTACAACCCTCTAATTTAAGCTTGATTGTAAGACCATTTGTTATGGTCCCAAGGGGCAATCTCTGTGTTAAATGACCTTTATTTTAAGACCACCTGCGATATAAGACCACAATTTTTAACTACACTGTGTATTTACTGTAACACTGCTATTTACAAGTAAAGGGACTAATTGTAATTATAGTCCCAGCGTTTCTGTTACCTGTCACCTGTGTATCATGTGTCATCCATCTCTCTATCTCTCCCTCAGTACCTGTATTACAAGAAGATGACCCAGGCGGCTGTTCTCATCCAGTCACAGTTCAGGAGTTACTACGCCCAGAAGAGGTTCCGGAAAAGCAGGGAAGCTGCTACCATAATTCAGAACCGTTACCGCGCTTACAAGGAGCATGAACGGTTCAAACGCAGCAAAAGCGCGTTGATTCAACAACGTTTTAGGTAAGTTTGGGCATTTTATGTCAACTGAAGTAAACACGTCGTCGGTGTTTGTGTTATCAGGCGCTATCATCATTGTCATTGCCACTGAAAATGTCATTTAGATATACTCTGTAACTTTTTAGTCTGATGTGATTTAAAGCTAGTTTCAAGACTGCAAGTTCCCAGTGTTGGTGTCTTAATGTTTTATAAAAGTGGTTCCGAGCATAATAATCCCACTATTCCCCAGGTGGGTTTGTGTGTGAAACATTTTGATTGCTACTGCTACCAGATGAATTTGAATTTTCTGAGAACTTGTATGCAGTGTCATTCATTTGAATGCACGTTGTACATTGCTGTAGAGAGTAACATAATGGTCCTAGTAATATAGAGAATGTTACCTTTGTTGCCACCAGGTGTCACTACCAGAGGAAGCGAGATGAAATGCATTCTGGGAAGGTGGAGGACCTGGTAGAGAAAAATGAACTCAAGTAGGTCGTCATTTCACTGGAGTAAACTTAGATGCTTCATTGCAGTAGTGTTAAATACTTAACATATTCATCACCTAAATCGGTGTCAAACCATAACTCTCTGCCGTGGCTCCCGGCCACGGATTCCTAGCCGTCTGAAAAACGAAATGACCCGGCCAACCACCGGTCATGAA
>JAAUYG010011787.1_pt1 | contig 11137 bp, 10 predicted proteins | sample 7278091 | NCBI WGS metagenome assembly JAAUYG01 (sample SAMN14350201, study PRJNA611818) | marine sediment metagenome | isolation source: surface marine sediment (0.6m) | place: French Polynesia: Moorea | collected 2018-08
TAAAGACATATGTGCAATAAAGAGACAAATGCTGATTATTAAGTGCCACTGGCCTCCTTTCCGCTCTAAGCCCATAATAATATATTGTGGTGTATCGGGGTTCCCTTCATCCCCTAGTCACATAGTCAACGACCAGGGAACCCCGATACACCACAATATATTATTATGGGCTTAGAGCGGAAAGGAGGCCAGTGGCACTTAATAATCAGCATTTGTCTCTTTATTGCACATATGTCTTTACCCAGGTTAAACGCTGAACCATGGCCAGTGATGAAAACTAACAGTATGCCATCTAATTGTTATGAAATCCAGCTCCTTAACTTTTCTTCCATTCATAAAAATAAGTGTTGATTTGGTGTTCAACAGTAATATTAAGAGGTACCAGTAATGCCCCTCAAGGTCGGCAAGCTTTCAGAAAGAATTCGTCTGCCATGGCAAAACAAGGGGGGTTCCATAACAATCCTTTATGTCATGAAGTCAGAATGTCAGATTAGTAATTCAGATGTAACGTTTGCAGGAAAATCTGAGGCTTGCTAACCCCTGTGTATATATGACTCCCTGTGTGGGGTCTGTGCCAGTGCTTTTGTAGAAGCATATCACCTATTTAAGGTTATGATGTACATGTATCATGATCAGTCGATGGCATTTTGTTGGATGAGGAAACACTATTATTAGGCACTATTACCTGGTAGTAGGTGCTATCTTTCTCTAAATGGTTAAGAGACACATGGCAAATGAGAAGGTTTAGTGAAGTATGTACACAAACATTGTCTCCAAATGTACATATTTACATGGAAGATCATGGCTTTTTACCTTATTTCACTATTTGACTGGATCGATCAGAATCCTAATCAAAATACATTTCATTTTTCAGATTTATTCATATAGGCATGTATTGAACAAATTTTCAAACGATTCCTTGTTTTGTGCCCACATCATGTACATGTACATTATCTACATGATCTATTATACTGATATGTGTACTTCACATCTTATTCCAGAACAACTGTTGTCGCTGTGAATGTGAGAATCCAGACTGTGATTCGGTCGATTGTTGCTGTTTCCAAATTGCCCTGCGTGGAAACCCTTCACAGCCGCTAGTGTCCGCTCAGCCTCTCTCTGAGCCTGGTCACTATGGTTACCCCGGTCACGCCCGACCGGACATGTCTGGCTGGCCTTCCCAGACCGGGGGCCGGCCTTTGCCAACATCGTCCAATCAGAGTGTAGCATTTGCTCCAGGACCGTCAGGGGGCCGGACTGGGAGATATTGATTGACAAGGGTAGACACGGCATGCCAGCTAGTGCACTAATGCATTATTATCTCTTTTATTTTTACTCGTTGTTTTGTTTATATTTCCGTCTGTTTGCAAATGTTAAGACGTTCCATGTTAGCACACATCCAGGCATGATGCTGTTGGTGCCACCTGATAGTGAAGACCAATATCTGGATCCCTGTATCTGGATCTAACTTCCAGGTTTTATTGTTTATCAATGTGATGTCCTTCCACTTTTCTCCAGGTTTACCTCTAGTCAGGGTTTTGTTTGACTGGATGTTACAGCATGGTTATGTGACCTTTTCTTTGTCATGAACTGTATTTATGTTTACTTTAAATGTTGTACCCTTTTTCCAGATCATTCAGTTTCTTTCGTTCCGTTTCATGTTCTTTGTGTTCTGATTAGCATACGATGTAGTGCATATTTTTTTCCGTAGTTCGGGCATATATAAATGTCAACTGAAATGTGGTTTGGCAGTCAAATTTGGTTGCAGTTCCCTGTATTATATAATGTTTTACAACCACTTCGACTATAAGATCACTTCATTTCATTTTAAAGTGTAAATTTAGTGTACTATTGAATTATCAGTTCAGCTGGTGCACACATGGTATATGTAACTAGGGCTGGTGAGATGGGACCTTTAAAATAATTCTTCCTTATCCGTCTACGATCGTTAATATGTGGTTTAAATTTTCTTGAAACTAATGGCTGCGTTTCTTTTAAATTTCACCAGTGGCTGTTTTTTGTTTTGTTTTTTTGTTTTCTTCAACATAGCTAGGGCATGTTGAAGTGAAAATTTCAAAATGCTACTCCCACAAGTTGCATCTGAAATTTTTTAAAAACTCATCTGAATTTTTTTTGTTTCTGTGGTCCTCACAAAAGTACTGTTTTGGATTTTTGAAAGTTTCCAAATTTAAATTTTTGTTGTTTTGCTTAACATCAGACCTTATGGGAGTGAACATTTGGTGCAGTGGTCTGAAAATGGCCTCTAAATTGTAAACAAAACACATGTAGAATGAGATGTTGGGACTCCAGAACCACGAGACCACTCGTAACAAACCTTTAAACATTCTAGTGTCAGTATATAGAGTCCATATTTACATTTGTGAGCTTCAGTCCTAGTCTAGTCAAGGTCAAGTTGACCTTTAAATGTTTGTACATGTATTAAGATTTGTCCTCTCAACTGCATAGTTATTCTAATAGATATAAACCTAAATCTAAAAAACCTATTACTTAATTCAGTGTACACAACTTTGAAATCACCTCTTTGACTTGAACATGTTGAAAGGACAACAAGGTTTCTATGTGCTGTTGAACAGTCTGCCATCTTGGATCATAAAGGTCCATGGACCTCTTGTTATAGCACAATGTACATGATGTAGGCTGTAATAGAAGTTCTGGGAGAGTCACAAAACTCATTCACTCAAACTTCTGCTGCTTGTGGGTTTTGCAAACTTTTTTAATTTCTTCCTTTTAAAGTGTTTTGTTCATGTTGTCAAGAGGAGTTTGTAAGCTGTTTGTTCTTTATTGTTTTGCTGTCTTTCTGTTAAACTGATGTTGAGTCTAATTGCACTGTAAATATCAACATAAACATAATGGATACATGTAGTGAAAACTGTAGATCCATTTGCAATATTGTAGTTTTGTCTGTGCTGTTGAATACAAAAATGTATATTGCATTGCAACTGTCATCTGACATTTACATGGAATGCGATATGTTTCCTGGGATATACTAAACTGAAGGAGTGCCAATACCAGATTGTAATAGACTTTCACCTCAGAATGCAATAAGTTACTGGTTTTTGCATCTGCTACGAAGTATTTCAATTTTTAGGCTATTTCTTGTTGGTATTCATATCATTGATTTGGTATATTTCTGTCTGGTACTTGTCATGCTTGTTGGCTGAATGTTGCGTCCATCTCTCAATCTCTCTCCCGTTTTTCAGTGTGGTATGTGTAACTGCCAGTGTCAGCAGCCGGAATGTGACAACATCAACTGTCTCTGCTTCACCATCCAATCAAATCCTGCGCCACAGCCACTGGATGAGGACTGACAGTGATTGACAGCGGAGTCATGGTTTGTGATTGGTGGAAATACACTTTAGCTCCACCCTAGTTCCATGATGTGAGTTTCTCAGATGGTGATTGGTGGATAGCTGGAATACATCACTCAGTATCAGCTCTTATCGATACACGGATCTGCCTTCCGGTCTCATCTAGTGGGTGTGGCCAGATAATGATTGACAGCTTCACCAACCACTCAAACTCCGCCTTCCATAATAGACTACCAGTGCTATTAACTGGGGGATTCTTCCTACTACCGTCCTATGCCGAGAGAAAAGCAACAAAAATTGTGATAACTTTTATCCAAGATGACCATACTAACTTGTTTTGTGGTGCTTTTATGTGGTCGTTATATATATGTATTATGAAGCCTTTACAGCGTTGTACATTAACAACTGCTTGGCAGTGAGTTTTACATGCAACAATAATACTGATGACATGGCAAGCAACATACATGTATGGAGCTACGTGAATGCAAACTAAAGTTTTGTCTAAACGTTTTGTCAGCCCCAAATATGGCTTATTTGCATTGTGGCAGAAATATTTGGATATTAAGTTCTGTAGTTATCAACATCGCTCAGCGTTCGTGTATTCTTCAATGATCTGTGTTTGATTCGTGTCAACACAGTCAACATGATTTATACACAATTGCATTCTAGTACCTTATGTTGCTATTCTTCTATTTATGTTGCCAATATCATGAATATTAGCACCTGATTAGACATGTATTGCAAGCTTGCGTTATCTTTCATGTATGAGGCCAAAGTAGGAATAACATCCTTGATACAAGTGACTATGTGAACATGAAAGTCGCCTGGTCTTAAGTTCAGTAATGTTTGCGGGGAACATCTTTTGCTAATTTCATGACGATCTTTAAATTCGCAAGAATAAATCCCAATCGAACCCATTGCAGAAATGTATATGACAGAACTTTGCATAAGTATTTATTCCCATGAAGATGTACTTTTTATGTCTCCAAAAAGCAAAGTTTAATCCCAGTAAACATTAATGAATTTACAGCAATCCATACAAAACTGTTGCATACTAAAACCAAAGCAATTGCATGTCTACAAAGCCTGTTAACTTCATGTATAGTGTTGGCACGGTCCGAGTTATTTTTAATTTTATTGTACACTTTGATAATTCGTTAGTTTTGTTGTTTGAGTATACATGATATAAGTGGGGTTATATCTAATGTGAATTCTTGCAACTGTATGTACATTCCTTCTTGCAACATATGTTATATTTGGTGTTGACTGCTCCATTCTTCTAACGTCCTTGTACAGTAATGAATGAATGTCACAAAAATCTTCCGATGTTAAGCGTATTGGGAGCTACTGGAAAATATTCTTGTTAAGTCCTGACGTTTAAATTTACATCAGATTCTTAAGTGGTTGAATTTCGTTGGTCACATATTAGATGAAATCTATTTTCAGACTAGGGTTGGGGTCTTGGACAATATTTAAGTCTCTAGCTTTTGACTGCAGTCAGATTCTTAGTTATAATATCAGGATTGTTGCCTTCAGTCAAAATTTAGACCTAAGTATTTTCAGCAACTCCAGCCCTGCCCACATCTCAGATTGTTTCTCCGTCCATCATGGTTTGATGTATTTCTGGGATGCTCTGTACACACCATGTGTTATAGCTGTAATCTGGATTTTTATCACGCCGGCCGTGGCACGCTAGTACACAGTATGACAAACTTTTTTAAACTTTCAACTCCATGAACATGGAGTTCTTGCATTCAGGTACATTCCGAGCCTGTACATATAACCTGTAAGTGAGAAGAAGTGTTTGCTAGGATATGTAATAAGGTCGTGCTGAGTCACCATGGTTTCTACAGAATGTCTCACCTTCATATTCCGTCCAAATACTATTGTGAAATAAAACTTTTTCTTTACTGAAAATTTGTGTTTTTAAAACATCTTATTGTCTAAATTAGCCATTAATATGATTGGTGTATATGTCACATGTGGTCCACACGAGAATACAAAATATACAGGACTGCATAGATAAAGCAGGCTCTGTGGGGTCAATAGGTTTACTCAGAGTAGCTTTACTCCTGTTACTACATGAGTAACTGACTACATGTAGTTGCTATAGCCCAATTGCAGCATTAATATTCTTCATGCGTTATCCGCATTTTAACTCTGCCGATACTTAAGAGTATTTCGGGGCTGAAAAAGCTCCATTCAGATAATTTGATGTAACAACATTTTGGGGCTACATGTATGTACTAGTATTGAGGAGTTCAGCCCAGGAAAATAAAGTTCCTAGCCCGTTGCGGCCTCACTGTCCGACACCCATGTAGATATGCCCTGTAAAAGTGTTGGCTATGAGAGAACCAAAGGCCTTGGCATTCACATAATGCATATTTATTTGGCAAAACATCACAAAGTCCTTTAGCAATAAATGTGCAAAACAAAAAAAAAAAAAGGTCCACTACTCTTTGCAGTACTACACAGGAGCGTGCCAGCACACATCTCAGCAGGCTAGAAGCTCTGCCACACGCGAAAAGCGAGTTTGACAGGAAAATGTAACATTACCACGATAACAAGCACAACCTATACAAATATCATCACACTTAGCATTTTAGCCGACAGCCAAGATCATTAAAATGCAGGCCTAAGTATTTATATATATATATATATGTTTCTCGAGGTCGAATTCGACTTCCCGGAGTGTCGGGATGCAAACTCGGGAACCCGAGAACGGTGCTTATAGAGACTGAACACAGCAAGCATGTAACCAGCACAGCCAGGGAACCAGTACGTACAAAATGGCACTGAAAGATGACTGGAAAGAACGACAAACGCACATTGGATATCAACACCTTCAAAATAGTTCCCTTTACATAAAATTCTTTGTGCAAAAATATCGAGTTTCTGTACTAAAACAACTGCTTCCAGAGCAAATCGAGTGAGTGGTTTGGGCCTAATACTGGCTTGCCTGTACGGCTAGGCAAGCAGCTTTGGTAGATAGCAAGTTCCCACTCTACACTGCAAACTCTTGTCCAGGACTGTATACATATAGGCGTTAGTGAGTTGTTTGCGTTTACAATTAAGACCGCTTATACATGTTATAGTGAATGGTTCACATTTAACGGTTACAATCGACCATTGGTCATCACAAGAAATTCTCAAAACAAATTGTAAAGAAATGTACCGTATGTACCAAACTCGCAACTTCGTACAGTTTTCAAGGTCATTTTTATAAACGTACCTGGATTTCCTACTTCCCAGCATGAATTCTATTCAATATATTAATAGCCAAAACACATGTCCTGGTCTCTTACACCTGCTCTGACCCTGATAAATTATCCCTATTGCTCTCCAACCTACACAGATTGCTGGTACACACGTACAAAGATCTCATCTTGGAGAAGTAATTGACCTGTATGTGAGGTTTCAGATTTTAAATCCTGGTATACTACCATGTGTCTCCATGTCTCATTTCTGGCTGGCCAGTGAGATTGGACATTCTGAATGGCTGGTAAAATCTAGCATTCTGATTGGCTAGAAAATTTAGCATTCTGAGAAGCTAGCGAAGACCTTGCCACTCCTATATATTATACATGTATATTTACAATGTCATATGTGCAAGCACGTGCTAGTTCACTGAAGCAAATCACATGGCAAACCAAGGTCTTACATGCATTGACACATGTACATATTGTACTCGCCTATACTACGGCACCACTGCTTGGACTCGCCCTCCAATATTACATTACACAGGTACACCATACGGTCACCACCAGGAACTGGTACGCTAACTTTGACTTGGAGATCATTCACAGAGAACAAACATCATTGACACCAACACTGGTCTTTGTTCAGGTATCTACCGTAGGACTACAATATGTAATATGACTGACTGTGGTTGTGGTCTTGGCTTTGTGCTCTCTACAATAATCTCTGGCAACATGTCAGGTATTGTAGAGTAAACAGAGAAACCGCCATCTTCAGTCTTTCAATGGCTGTAATCTGATCAGAATAATTTACCTTGCAATCAGGTTTTAGCTTTGCTAATAACCAGTGATAACCAATGCAGCTTGACTGGTGACCTATCTGTACACAACACCAACACTGAAACTGTCTTCTCGTTGTTTTTTTGCAGACACCTTTAATCAATAATACCATACCAAACACTGACTATGCCTCTGTCCCCAAACATGTTACAAGGAACACAAACCAGCCAACAGCGAGTAGGGAAGAGACAACGTCCATCTTCAACAACTACCAAAATACAAACATATGTCCAATCTACAAATGATCTACTACTATCAACAAAGCTCCCGCATTCCCAGCTGGTCTAGTCACGTCCCCAACAATGACCCTTGGGATGTCAACATCTTCAGTAACCACGGTAACCAGCACCCAAAACCACACAGCACACTTGTAGGCCAAACCAATCTAGATCTACGTGCCTGTCCCAAGGTAAAGCTAAAGCTAAACCAGCCCAGACCTATCAGTAACTTACAAAACTCTGAGCCAGAAGTACAATCCCATAGCCTGTATCGTCTTTCAGTCCCATCAACTGTTTGGCATTAATTCAAAGACTTCCCACCTTTCGCCACCCCGAAAGTTGCCTAGCAACCAAATCCATGACCAGACCAGCAAAAGACATAAATCACAAATTGCATTGAAATGTGTCAAAATATCACAATATAAATATGGGGTTACACTGACGGTGGGTCCTCTTCTGGCCTTGCCTCGCCGACTCGACTTAATATGTTAACTGACAAATCAGAGTAGTCATTCAGTGTCCCCTTGAGTCAGCCAGGTCAGAAGGGTGCCTATCATGTTAATAATGTAGTAGTTGAGCAAATTGAAAATAATTCACACCCGGGGGAGTTTAACCCAATGTCATGGATAGCATCGTAATACAAAAAGCTCTAAACCTCCGCCCCTTGTGATGGTTAAATGCGGACTGATCTTCCATTATCCTGTTCTGTACGACTTAATGAACTTTTTCGAGCTGTTTACTAGTATTAACTTGGAACCAGGTCTATCAGCAAGCACCAGACATACCGTCTTGTACACATTAGTGGTCCCTGCATTTTAAGACCAGCCATTCGGCCACACAAATGCGGCCTTAAATTCAAAATGGTGTTAAAACGGAAGGATACTTAATACATGTATGTTATAAATATCAGACTGGCGCCACTGTTAACAGGTTTTTTAAACACAGGGGTCTTAAATTGCAGGGACCACTGCATTTCCTCATCATGCATGCTAAGCAACGCTTTAGAAGCATACTAGCAAACCCTAACACATTATTCATAAGACATGAAACAACTGATTGATAAGTTATTGTTGGACAATATATTCCCCCAATGCAGTCACATGTTACAGACTTTCAAGCAAAGCCACAGACATAACATAATCAGTAGTGTCATTTTAAAAACGCCAATCACACCAATAAATATTCAATATATGTATATATATGCTTGTGTATCTAATACATGTATATGCTCATATCAAACAAACTACCACTACTAGGAACACGGTACAGCAGCAAAGGATGTGCCCACCCAAACACTGTAGTGTTCAAGTGCCAAGTTTGGAAATGATTTAATGTCCTGAGACCTAAAATTACTCCAATCTTCCGCATAATTATGAAATGCTTTGTAAAAACAACAATTCTACCCAAATAAAGTCTGATCCTTTGGATGCCCAAGTTTAGTACCGGTAATTTAAATGACTTTAGCACCATTTTTAGTTTCACAAAACTTTGAATTCCACCTGAACAAGTCGAAAGTCCCCAGAAAGCAGTGACTGGCAGGTTTGTCTGTAGTGAGGCTAGGTGTCAATTTTCTTTTCTAGTCAAACAAAATTAAAGGAACACTTAAAGACTTGCCAATACGCAGTAACATATTGGTGTCAAAGCACTACAGTAAAACCTGTCTTGAGAGGCCACTGCCAGATCGATCTGTTCTTAAAGACCATAAATTAGCAGAACGATGATTACAGATCAACAGAACTTGTCCCCAGATGTTGTCTTGAGAGACCACATAGTTCTGGCAGCCGTGGTAGTCCTTCTACTGGTAAAGTGCATCTACTACATGTATTAGCTTGGATAATTCCAGTGTTCAAAGTTTTCTGTAAAATAATAAATACACGAACATTTGGAAAACCAACACCCAGCTTTGGAGTAAACCATAAAGATAGGTACCTGACACCCCCACACCGACCCTACCACCCCCACATCTGGCACAGTCCACTGTTGTAGTACAGACATATCCACTGTAACTGTGGCAAACTGGTTCTGAAATTCATATATGGACGATATTCGATCTGCTTGTTGGAAAGGCAAAAGTTTGCGGCGTCTTTGCAGACGGCCTACATCAGTCTCTCTCCAAGACGAAGCGACACATAATTGTGACAATAATAAATATATGGTACAATGTGGTGACATGACACACGTCACATTTGACACACTAGGGCAGTGTACTTGCCGGACTTTCCACTGCTGTTAACGTCTGCTGGCACCAGAATGAGACTTGACTGACAACGGGAATTATAACGATCGCTTCCATCTATTTCCCGGCGAACCGTTCCTCCACTGTTAATAGTGGGTGTGGATCATTATCTTCCAAGCGTAATGAACATGGCGGATATCGATGATTTTGGTCCCCAACACAGAACTAGCTGACTAAAGCCGACGTGGCGTTTGGCGCGGTATGATGTACGCGAATACACTGTGCACGGCAGCCAATGACTAAGCTCTACACTACAGAGAAATGGCGTCCAGGCCAGTTGAGTACGCGACAACAGCAAACACAGAGATGTCTCCACTCCCACGGTGACGTGCCCGTTGACACGGGAACCGTGTCAGTCCCATCCGTTGTCTTTGATCATATGGGCCAGCTCTATGATGTACTTCCCTTCCTTGTATTTCTGACTCGATTCGAAGGCGTGTTCCTGAAAAAGATGCAGTAAACATGGTAAAGTGTCAAATGCTGTATTCATCCTAATAGTAGCGCACTGCATGCATGCAAGGCCTTGGTTGCGCATATGAAATAGTAAATCAATTATAAAGCCTGCTGGCTAGTACCTACATACACTGACCACTCTCAGCAAAGGCCAACTTTCCTAGTGTCGGCAAAAATATTTGTTGTTCGCCCTTCCTGCTACATGTGCTATTAAGATGAGGAACGCATTTACTCCTCCCTCTTACCAAAAGCTACCTCTCTATGACTGCTCCTCCCTCTTACCAAAAGCTACCTCTCTATGACTGCGTGGCCGCAATTTCTTGGCAAGTTATACTACATACTAGTCAGATAGTAGTAGCTGCAAAGATTTGTGGCCTTATCAGAAAGGGTGGCCTCTGTTGAGAGTGGCCATTAAGAGAGGGACCACTTTACTACTATGAATAAATAAACAGAATTGTAAGATCACTGCCCAGATGATCTATGCGATGTGGTGCATGCATGCGGCCTAGTAAAACATAAGGGGTGTAAAGCTACACCGGCGTGTACCTAGACTACAAGATATGCATATCGTATTGCGCCAAACTAACATCGGTCTATCGCGATACACATTCACCATTGCAAACACAATCGTGGGTGTCCTGCAATGCCAACATTGTACTAAGTAAGATACCAAGCTTTTTTGTTGCATTACGTACCCACGATAATGTTTACACCGAAGGCACGGAAGTATCTTGTATGTATGATGTAGCTTACAAACTGTATCATGATACATATTATATCCTATCTCTAAAAGTTGCATCATTACACCCTATAAAACAAAGTATATACACTTACATATTTCCAGCCCAGTGTGGTTTTGCAGCA
>JAAUYG010217216.1_pt1 | contig 11137 bp, 4 predicted proteins | sample 7278091 | NCBI WGS metagenome assembly JAAUYG01 (sample SAMN14350201, study PRJNA611818) | marine sediment metagenome | isolation source: surface marine sediment (0.6m) | place: French Polynesia: Moorea | collected 2018-08
CCGCTGCCCGTAGAGCAAAAATAAGTTCAATTTTATCCCTCTGGGGTAGAAAGAGGGTATATGTGCAACTTCTGGACTTTCGCCAATGGCAAGTTGGTTCACAAGCAGAGCATCAAGGCCCATGGGCCTCTTGTTGAATTATACGTATGTTCAGAATTTTGGTTTGAACATCAAGATGTCTTTCCATGTTTTAGCAATTCTCTTATACAGCTTATCTTTAAAGATGTACTTTGGACAAGGTATTGAAGATGTGCTCTAATCCAAATTCAGTGAAAATATCCTGTATCTCGCTCGACCAGTTTTCTGTATTAATTGCTACGTCCTGTAAAAACACTGCCCTTGTCAACCGGCTATCGTTTAACGAGACAAATCTATTCCACAATCGGACCATTGAAAGCCATCTGTGGTATTTAGGCATTAGCCATCCAATATCGCCATACAACGCATTAATTGGAGTAAACCTGCTAACACCAAGCGAAAAGCGCATTGCTTTGTGTTGAACAACATCAAGTGAATTGTACTCACAAAAGCCCCAAACATCAGCACTGTAATCCATTATTAGGTACACACCACTGTTATATACAGCCTTTCAAAAACTTTCAGAGTTACATTTTTAAGTTCCTTAATTTTACCTATTATACGGCCCAAGGCACGGCAACCAGCATCAGCTAAAATGGATACCGTTAAGCTAGAAATTCATTTAAATACACACCCAGATATTTATATTTACTGGCATACTCTAGTTGTAGTTCTCCAAACAAAAAGTTAAAATTTGGCCTCACTTTCCTTTTTTTCCTGAAATGCACAACGTTAGACTTTTTAGATAGACAGATATACGTTAGATATATGTTCTCATTTATAGTAAGTGATTATTCATTGAAGTTTCTCTGACTTCCTCTGCTGTGTATCGATTACGCCTGCGTGTATCTTTTGGTTTGCCAGGATGGCCCCCGAAGTAGCGGCGGTGGAGAGGAAAGGAGGCTACAACCAGCAGTGTGATATCTGGGCAGTGGGGATAACGGCCATAGAGCTGGCGGAGCTACAGCCCCCGATGTTCGACTTACATCCTATGAGGTAACAGGGCTCGACAAAGCCAATGGCCCGATGGCAGTGGGCAACACAAACTTGTAGGTGGGCCATTAGAAATGACAGCAGATGGGGCCACCACAAACCTCTGTATTGCGAACGAATAATACGTACATTCTACATGTTGGGCCAACTGTTATTTGCTTCGGGCCAGTAAAATTTTATTCAACTGTCCCAAAAGGGCCACCAATTATTTAAAGGAACGTAGAGCCCTAGGTAAGGTGGTTTATGGTGGCCTTTGGTGGATCAGGATAAACCATTGGGGAAAACACATTCACCTTACATCAGTGGGGTTCTACAGATGTTCAAATCAGAAACGTGGCTGGACATTTTGTCATTAATGACAGTTACCATGTACTTAAGTCACCCCAGTTACAGTACATGGAGCATGGATGCTTGTGAATGGCCGTAGATGTAATAATGCAAATAGCATGGAAGTCGTGCATGCCGGAAACGGCTATGTTCAGTAGGTACCAGTGCCTGTAAAAAATAAACGTGGATAGGGCCAAAAAGGTTGCCCGGTACTATAAGAGCAAATTCACAGGCTGTTCGGTGGTTTGATGATGTTGATACGTTTTGCGTTGCAGGGCCTTGTTCATCATGTCAAGGAGTGGTTTTAAGCCTCCACAGCTCAAAGACAAATCGAAATGGTAAGACTCTCCTGTACAGTAAAAGATACAAATTAGGACCATGCGCAACAGGGTCCATTTGGGTGTGAGGGCGTGTGTGCGTGTAATGCTGCTAAGTTTTTAATCCTGATAGAAAAAGCCATGAATACAGCACTTGGTGGTAGACCAGCGATCCCAGTACTGATAACAGGCAGGCCTGTTCTTTCAGTGTGAAGCAAGCATGCAGTAATAGCATTATGCTTGCCGTGAAACAATATACACGTGACATATAGTAACATGGAAAATGGGGCCTCCAAGATATGGTCCTTAATGCATGTGTTCTAAATATTTGCATTTGATATTTAGAACGGATTTAGCTGTACATTTCTGTAATTATTATTGTGGCTAGAGGTCAGAATTATTGTGTCAAGAGTCATAATTTTTCTACCGTTCGGTTGAAATCCTGATTCTACATATTTGCACACACAAAAACATTTTTTGTCGCCATTAGGCCAGCTTCTAGTGAGGTTCCAAGTTCTTATTCATTGGTTTCTTGTCCCATCATTACAGCTCTACTGCATAAGTGTTGTGTTGCCGTTGCAGGTCTCAGACCTTCCAGAACTTTGTGAAGGTGGCGCTTACGAAGAATCCCAAAAAGCGACCCACTGCGGATCGATTACTGGAGGTTTGTACAGTTTGTACAGTGTATTGGTGCAATCAGGCTTTCACACAGATTAAGGTCCTTATCTACCAACATGTTTAAATACACTAACCCTTAGTTCTGTATCTGCATATCTACTGCAAGTGGGAAGACATACCTGTTAAAAAATACCTATCATCTTTGATCAATTTCTCCCTTTCCCTATATTTTTCCAATGAGTGCCAATGATGACCGTTAGTGCAAGATCCTCTTTCGTACAACAGCCGTTATGTGCAGTCCTGAGGTAGATTACCCAGAAGGGATTTGAGTCTTTGTTTCTGGATTAGCCGAGAACAGAAACTGGAACAGCTAAAAGTAACACAGTTTGGTTTACTCAGACAAGCTTCTTATTGTTAGAACGTGAAGAGGGAAAAAAGTTGGGCTTTACCCATTTCTGGATCTGTTCCTTCCGTGTCTCCAGCACCCATTCCTGTTTGACCCCGAGCTGGACCGTCGTCTGGGGCGAGCCATTCTGGACAGTGCCAGCAGTCCTGACACCAGCCAGCCTGACGACGATCTGGCTGATGCTGATGATGAAGGGGTAAGCCTGAGGGCGACCAGTTGATGCTGTCTGATCAGGGCTATATACATGAATATCCACGCACCTAAATGCCTGGGGAATGCTTTGGGAAACATAGGAAGCACATTTGACCGGTTGCACTTGCACAAAGCAGATATATTTTCTGATCAACTTTTGTATATTTTGTTGGGTATCAGTTTCCTACGTCTTATTCTACCTCTATGAATAACTGAATTTCACTCTGCCGCTGTCTCTTGCACTTGGAATATTTACCAAATTGGGACCACAACAGATTTAATGTGGGATAGCTAAATTGTTTGTCGCTGCCCTAGTTGGGTCAACAATTGTTTGTTAATTTGGAGAAATCGAATTTTAGGCATCTATTTAAGTTGCAGTGTTTTCATATAATTGTGTGAGTGTCGAATTGACTCATGAGTAATCTATTCTTCCAGAAAATGCTCAACGTTCCACGTCGAATTCCTTCCACGAGGTCTGCCCAGTATAAACATAGGACAAAGTCCGAGATAAACAGTGCGTATAGTGTTGGAACTTACCATTGTATTTTTTGCATCAAGCATAGAAATATATTCAGAATGTAAAACCACTCATGATCACCAGTGTTAAGAGCTCAAAAAAAACACTTAAGCCTAAAATTTGTGCACTTCAACTTTGGACACATCTGTAATATCGTCACAGTGGCACTTTGACGAAACTGATGAAACTTTGAGATGAGTCAATGAAACCTGAAACTACAAGAAATAAGATGCATCTATACATAGACTTTCCAGCTTAGGGTGTGGCAAAATTACCAAAAAAAAATGTCAAAAAATAGTCAAAAACAGAAAGTGATACATGGTCAATTTCAACTGATAGTTAATCTATGGGGTCAAAGCCAGGCAGCAGAGCTTGCAGCCAGGCTTGTCCAGTCTTTATTTTGCACCCCGTGGCACTGAGCCACTGCCTGGGAAGATGCCATCCACTACATTACATCATTAGAGCTACCAAATAGAGTAAAGTGTAGCATTTCCATTGTCCTAGCCTGTGCCCCTGGCCTGTTTACTGATTAACTCATGAATATGTAATATTCTGTAATTGTACCGCCACTGATCGTGGACTTCAGTTCGTAACATGTGCACCTTCCTACCAGCTAGGGTGTATTACAGTTGTCCCTGCAGGTAGTTGAAATGCAACCTGTTTTTACCATTGGTAATCACCGTGGGTTCTTTTTTATGAGTTCCTGAGGTGAAGACAAAATGACTAAAAACAGTTTAACAGGATTTATGAAAATGAACTAATTACATTGAGTAGTGGATCACAGTATATGCAAGATTTCACATTAATAATAGAACCCAATTATACTCTAACTTACACATGCAACGAAAAGACATTCATAGTACAATGGCATAGATATCATATTATCCAGAGTATCCAGAACGAAAGTGTATCCTGTAAGTCACCTGAGATCACTGTTGCTGATCCAGAATGATATCACAAGTCATTATTCTAGAACATTGAGTTATAATCCTTGAGGATTCTGTACAGTGGCATCAAAGGGACACATACGGGCTTATCAGCGGGATCTGTGATCCCTTAGCAAACTGAGTCACTTGCTGCAGTTCCAGGCATTCTCTGACAGCGATATGGATCACCCACGACATTCCGACAGTTCTGTTGATCCAGGAACAACCACAGTCCTGTCTCGAATCAGTTGCGCAGAACTAACGGTATACAACTGTGGATTCTCTACATGAGATCAAGACCAAATACAGGTCAACAACAGACTTCTAATAGGGAGTAGTTTTTAAACCCCTTGGCGGAAAAAATTCCCGAATGTATGCAAAAGAAGAGAAATGCCAAAAAACGAAGTAGGCTCGTGATTGGCCAAAGCTTTATGAAGTAGCGTGATTGGGCAAAGGGAGCCACATGACCAAGGGTAATTTGGCATCCGAATGAAACCGACTGTTCATGTTGTGATTTTGCGGCTTGAAATTCTCCCTATACTCTGCAGCAAATAGCTCTACGAGATATCTGGCTTCACAATGCCTAAAAGGAATGTTTGCTCTCTATGTAGTATTTATTTGTATCTTAAATTTGATACAATAGAGTTGAGACAATACAGACATGATAAAAGATTGAATACATATTCATTCAAGTTAAAAAGCCACACAGTGGCAGATTACAGTGAAACATGACCTGTTCAAAACATCTTGACTGTGGCGATAAATTAAGTACACAAATGATCCATAAAATATCAACCTCTGTTCTAGTAAATACTCGTGGGGTGTCCTTCTCATCTAAAATCCATCTCGAACCACAGGTTTAACCATTGACTGTCACCACTACTATCACACCGGTTTCACTTATCACTTTTCACTTATCACCCACTTATACACTAGTCTAGCAAAACAAACAAGGCCGAGGGATTCCTCAATGTACTACCTATCCTTGGAAAAGCTGCATTTGTAACTTGGGTTTCAAATCTTTTAACATTGGTGAAACACACTGCCTTAAACCCTAAACTGTGATAAAATGCATGTACCGGTATAGGCATGTATAGGACTGTGCAAGCCCTGTATCAGTCAAAAGAGTAAATAAACTTGGCTTGTAGGAAACCGTCACTAACCCTATATAGTAAGCCCTAGCAAGGGTATCTATGGTATTAATGTCTTTATGACAGCAAATCACTTACTGATAGAAATTTTCGAGCCCAGCATTGATCACCTGACAGCATTGCATTACTTCTATAATACCCCTTTGATTAGAAGCTTGCGTAAGAGCGTCGTCTATTTTGTATCACTTGTATGGCAGTATTTTTCATCAGCAAGTCATATATATTGCTTTTCCCACTCCAGTGGAGAAGGTCAACTTCCAGCCGCCGCTGGTCCCTGAAACCAAGTGTGAACAGGTAGGAGACGGTCCTAGGAATTACTAGGTCATCATTATCTGCCAGGGCCAACAGTAGCTTAGCTCATACATGTTCCATGTGATTTTCATTAAATAGCTTAACCATTATGGAACTGCATGATATATATTTTGGATGTAATGGTAATTAATATTAAGGCGTTTTTTTCGTATATTTTGAAAGAGACACTAACCAGTGTTTTTGCTACAATGGATATTTTAGGGCATTTGCGATACGTTGTTGTTTCAGTATATAACCCGTTACATTTATAGAGAGCTTGGTTGTATAATTATAACATGTCCTTATAGTTTTAACACTTTTGTCTTGATATTCACTTGGATGTATTTTTTGACGAATATTGAAAGTACTACCGGTAGTAGCATTAAATAGTTTTTTTAGAATGTCGATAGATTTAATCAAGCCATGTAATATTGCTTGGAAGGGTTTGACATTGAGTTGTAGGACCTTTCAGCTGTGGATATTTTGACGGCTTACTGACAAACCCGCCTTGTCCCATTTGCAGTCACCTGCGCACTTTTCCCCACTTTTAATTTGTACCCTTGTTTTCACTGCTGTAGCTGTGCCTCTGACTGCGGAGGACAACCGCCCTTAATGAGGCATATAAAACCAAAATTTCTGTTCGGAATTAGTTTGGTTTGGCTAAATGCAAGCAATTTGTGTCCACCTCCTGCTTGGAATCACTGCCGTTCACTTTTGGCATATCTTGTAATGTTTGTAGTTGGTTGAGCCATTTGCTGTTTGGGGGCAGTTTTACACTATTGAAGTACAGTCGAGATTTTTGGACTCTCATGTAAGTTGTTTTGTAGCAAGAAAATGTAGCAAGTGAACCATTAGCAACTATCAGTGTTAGATTTCAGATTGTAACAATGTATGTAATATCACTGTCCCTTACATAGACAATGCCCAGAATTATTGTTAGGATTGCGAAGTTACATATAAAATTACTGAGATATGAATAACAAAATACCATTTGGGCTAACATTAATCCAGCTATAAGCCAGCAGTTGCAATAGGAGAACGTTTCTAAAAAAAAAAAAAAAAAACAACTGATCGATAATACAGTAGATACAAGCAAGTTTTTGCCCAAACTACCAGTACAGTGAAACCTGTCTTGACAAACCATATACACAGCCAGTATGACCTGTTATACTGTCACTGAACCTGTCAGGCTGTCATCAGTGTCTGCCTGTTTTGAGAGACTTTCAGTCTACTTTTTGATTTCAGTCATATTCTTAGCCTATCGCATTGCTCAGGTTAGCGACTTAAGCCAAAACTTGGACTTAGGCATGTTTGAAAACTTGAGCTCATGTTGTGCTGACAGGAGATCTTTTAGGATAGGTCGAGCTGTGTTAACTGAGCGACAATACAGTAAAACCTGTCTTGAAAGACCACCCCGTGGGACACAAAAATATGCTCTGTCAAGACAGGTGGTCTCTGGTGACAGGTTCAGTTATATTGAAATGTAGGTCGTTCTGCCGAAAATGCATGGTCTGTCAAGACAGGTGGTCTCTCATGGCAGTGGTCTCTCAAGACAGGTTTCACTGTACCTTGAATTATAGCCCCTCACTGCCCCTGGTGTGGCTACTAGTTTAGCATGTTCCACCCTAATTCTCAATTCGCCAGGGCGCCGGGAGCTATGAGCTTGCCCAGGGTTGGCTAGCTGGCGAGGAGGACAAGGTGATCACAATGGCTAGCTTACAGCTAAAAAGTGGGGGGCGGGAGTCGTACTGATACGTAACATATACATACTAACACCATCATCCTAGATCCCAGCCTGTAGTTTTAGCTATATACCGGTAGTTAGTGCTCTATATTTCTGCTTTGATGGCTATCATGATAGGGATGCAAAAAAACAAAAAAAACAAACCCATACAATCAACGGTCTTCTATGTTGTTGCTTACATAGCTATCAGTTTTATCATCACTTGGTAAATAAAATTTTCCCTACGAGTACCTCATGCGGTGATTTACTTCGAATTAGAAGCTGCAACATAGAATATCCTGAATCTGATGCTCATAATCTACTTCATTTCTTTCACTGTAGTGTTAATCTTTTGTGAGTGTCTGAGGTGCCATGTATAATCTCCGTTGTATGTGTGAGATTGTATGGATACCTGATAGAACATATAGCGATCCTTACAGAGTAGCAACCCCGGCAGAATACGGACTGTTGTTAGAGACCTGCCCGTGTCTTTGCTGAAGTAGCCTCTGCTGCTATTAATCCTAACACATCCAGTGTACATCTCTATCCTGCTACCCAAACCCTGTATGGACCTCACGAATGTTTTCAGAAATGATTCTGGGTGTCCTATGTCACTGTTTAGTGTCCGATGTCATTTGTTGTGTAGTGTTTGTAGTTGGTTGAGACATTTGCTGTTTGGGGGCAGTTTACACTATTAAAGTACAGTCGAGATTTTTGGCCTCTCATGTAAGTTGTTTTGTAGTAAGAAAATATAACAAGTGAACCGTTGCAACTATTCAGTGTTAAATTTCTGATTGTAACAATGTGTCTGTAATGTCGCTGCCTCTTACGTAATTATTAGGATTGTGAAAATACATCTAAAATTACTGAACCTAAACAGCTAAAAAAAATACGCAAGTCTAAACTTTTGACTCGAGTCGCATTCTCATCCCATTACAATGCTTTGAATATGTACATAGGTCAAAATTTAAGACTTACGTATTTTCAAGTACTACAGCCCTGTAATAATTCAATGGTTACTCAAGGTGATGTTGGTCTTGCTAACTCTGTGCCTCATCTGTCACTAACGAACCTTGTCTGTCACTGTAGTAAATTTACTGCTTGAATAGATTAATGAAAGTCTCAGCTTAGAGAAGAACAGTTTATTACCGTACGATAGTTTGCGCAATTCAAATCCTGGCGGGTTTGGTGATTATGGGGAGATGGTGTGTATAGATTGGGGGATCAGAAACAATTTGGGTATTGAGTATCCTAGAATGTACCCTGCAGCACTTAAATACTTATTATTAACAGCCGCGTAGACAATACCTAAAGTCGGTTGATTTCTTTTAATAACTATGCGTCGATATTCGAATATATTTTAAGGTTCTTTGATACTTTATCATTCATGTAATACGTGTATAAAATAAATCTGGCGCTGTTTTCCTTTTCTTCTATTTCTGTTCCTTGCCTTGCACTCTGTGACTATCATGATCTGCATAGTTAGGGAACACCAGTGTGTGTGCATGGCTTGGATTTGTAATCTGAGGGATACAGTCATAAATCTGATAAGGAAAAACTTTGAGTAACAGAGTAATAAAGTTACATTGTAAATAATTAACAAATGTCATGTTTTCAAAAATCACAAACAAGTACCAGTGTGTTAAAAAGAAGGATTTATAATGTTCAATAATTAATCAGTTATTGGGGCATACCGTCGGAGGACAGAATCCCCTATGGACTTGTCGACTTTTTTTTTTCTCCTTCCATGGTCATTTTGTATGACCTTTCTATGGCTTTTTTTAAAAGTAAAAACAGCTCAAAAATCCATTCCCGGAGGCCTAACACAATGAAGGAAACCTGGCATTGTCATAGCATTTTAGGGAAAGCCGCTTACAACAAGTAGTCTTCAGAATAAATTTAAATTTTATTTTCCAATCCAGTAGTTTTCCACTCTGTTATGGCCATTTTGTGAGTAAAAAGAGCTCAATAAAAAAAAATGCAATGTCAGAACCCGAACATAATGAAGGAAACCTCGCACTATCCGGGTATTTTAGGACAAGTTTGTTATAAGTAGTCTTCAGAAGAAGTGTAAATTTTTTTTTGATGAGGTAATATTCTACTGAGTTACGACCATTTTCTTTTTACTAAAAATAACTCAAAAATGCATTCCCGGAGTGTTATCATGGGTACTTGTGGGCCAACCGGGATGTCCCATCACGTTGCTCAGCAACCAACTGTCTAGTTTGTTTAATAATTTGTCATATATAGAGAGTGGAATTGGAATGCAATGTTAACTATTATTGCAGTATGTTTACTCAACATTTACTTTATATAAGTTCGTGCACAACATAGTTGTCTTATGCCACGCATGTCTGTTTGTACAGTTTCCACTAGGTGAGCTTACCCCCAAATCCTCATTGACATACATTGTTATTTGTAAAAAGCCCTCATAAAGCCACCCTATTTGCCAAGAAACTGTGGCCACATTATAAAGGTGGCCTTTGGTGAGAGGGAGTAGTACACACACTGATAGTAGAGGCGGAAAATATTTGACCTTTTAGTAAAGAGGGTGGTGGCCTCTGTTGAGATTGGCCACTAAGAGAGCGACAACTGTATCCTTTCATTATCTGAGAGATATATTTATAGCCATTCTATCTCCTGCAGGAGGACGCTTATGAAACAGCGACAGAGTGGACGCTATCAAAGGATGAATCCAAGTAGGTGATAACACAGTTATATGGATGACGTATATGGTATTGTTTAATCTTTTTGATATTAATTTTTGCAGTTTAGCCTTCAACTTTATTGTTTTATTTTTTGTGTCGTGCATACAGTAGATCTCATACTCCTGAGTTTTTCTTGTTGTGTTGACATTATTCTTAGTGAAAAATAACCAGATTTGCTGCTATACGTCACAGTCTGCATAATTGTCATTAGTTTCAGATTTATGACTATCGTTTTATTATCCGAGGCACAAATAAAATGCTGGTGTCATTTTGCATTAAACAATTCTCGTGTCTTGGGTTTTAAAATCACTATCTGTGTACTTCAACCTTAATACTGTAAGTACCATAAAAGAAATTTAAGAATGCTGTTAAATGCCATTACTTTTTTGCGTTTATGGATCATGAGGTTTTCCCTTATTTAAAAATTTTTGTTTGTTAACAACAGATGTGACGCTTGTTTAAAAACATTTGTTTACTTGGGAATCTTCCAGAAACAAGTCTTAGAACTCTTCCTTGGAGAAGTTTCTGCACTGATGAATATGTAACATATATTCAAGTTTTGTGTAGTTTTATCAGTAACACTTCAAAATCTTCAACATTTACACTGCTGATCAACCATAAACGGCCATGCCATAGCACACATTCACCTTGTAACCCAGTAGAAGCGTACGAAGATTTAGTTCAAAATCTTTGTGGCTGAAATGTCGTCGTCTATTGTTTCTGGAGAAAGAAGTGACTTTAGCATTCACAATGTTTGTTTTTATTTCATCGTCTTTAAACCAACATTAGATGTTGTTGAAATTTTATATTTTCTAAATGTCCTTTCTAACTTGTAGGACTTTATTACAAAGAGTAGATGAAGAACTCCGAAAAAGGTAACAAGAAAAAAA
>JAAUYG010230394.1_pt1 | contig 11137 bp, 11 predicted proteins | sample 7278091 | NCBI WGS metagenome assembly JAAUYG01 (sample SAMN14350201, study PRJNA611818) | marine sediment metagenome | isolation source: surface marine sediment (0.6m) | place: French Polynesia: Moorea | collected 2018-08
ATTTGCTTCATGGTTCCGCCCCATCTCTCCGGCCCATGGCCGGCGCCCCAGACCGAGGGCATTACCCGATCGGATGGCCTCGCTTTGCGATCCATCTGGCCGGATGTCATGCCCTCGGTCTGGGGCGCCGGCCATGGGCCGGAGAGATGGGGCGGAACCATGAAGCAAATCCAACTGCTGCGGCACGCACGGCCGGAGGAGGCCTGCGCCTGCGTCGAGGTCGAGGACGTCGGGGCGCCCGGCGCCGGCGAGGTCGTGGTCGCGATCGAGGCGGCGGCGATCAACCCCGCGGACCTCCTGAGCTTCGAGGGCCGCTATCCGGGCCCGGAGAGCCTGCCGGCGCCGGTCGGCATCGAGGGGGCCGGGCGGGTGGTCGAGGTCGGGCCGGGGGTCGAGGGTCTGGCGCCCGGCGACAAGGTGATGAGCCTGTCCCGCGCCAACTGGGCCGAGCGTCTGCGCCTGCCCGCGGCGCAGGTGGTCAAGCTGCCCGAAGCCCTGGACATCCGCCAGGCCGCGATGCTGAAGGCCAACCCGCCCTCGGCGCACCTGATGCTCAAGGACTACGTCGACCTCCAGGAAGGCGACTGGGTGATCCAGAACGCCGCGAACTCGGCGGTCGGCCGCCATGTGATCCGCCTCGCCCGGGCCCGCGGCTTCAGGACCGTCAACGTCGTGCGCCGGGACTCCCTGATCCCCGAGCTCACCGACTTCGGCGCCGACCTGGTCCTGGTCGACGGCGACGGCCTGGCCGAGCGGGTGCGCGCCGAGACCGGCGCCGAGGCGCCGATCCGCCTGGCGATCGACGCGGTCGGCGGCACGGCCTGCGAACGCCTGGCGGATTGCCTTTCCGAGGGCGGGGTCGTGGTCAACTACGGCTTCCTCTCCGGCGAGGCCTGCCGCATCACCCCTGGGCACCTGATCATCAAGGGCCTGACCCTGACCGGCTTCTGGCTCTACGGCTTCGCGCGCAAGGCCGGCCCTGCGGAGATCCAGGCACTCTACGACGAGATGGCCGAGCGATTCATCGACGGTACCCTGGAGGTCCCGATCGAGGCCGAATACGGTCTGGACGACATCGCCAAGGCCCTGGCCCACGCCAACAGCGAAGGCCGCGGCGGCAAGGTCCTCCTGCGGCCCGGCGGCTGAGCATGCTGAAGGAAGTCCCCGTGCCGATCGCCGAGATCTACGTGCCGGCCCGGCTGCGCGGCACCCTGGACCCGGCCAAGGTCGAGACCCTGGCCGAGGACATCCTGGAGCACGGCCAGCAGACCGCGATCTCGGTCCGCAGGGGCGACAAGCGCTACGTGCTGGTCTCCGGCCTGCACCGCCTCGAGGCCTGCAAGTCCCTGGGCGAGGAGACCATTACCGCGATCATCGTCGCCGCCCGGCAGTTCTGAGCGCCGGCGCTGCGTCCCCGGGCGGCCCCGCGACCTCCAGCAGCAGCTTCTTGCGGACGGCCTCGGCGAAGCTCTCGCGGTTGTCGGCGGTGACCACGAAGGCGCCCGGGCCGCCGATGATCAGCCGCTCGAAGGCCTCCTCCAGGTCGTAGCTGATCGGCCGGCCGCTGGCGCATTCGCGGCAGAGGATGGCCAGGCCGTTGATCACGATGCCGGCGCCGACCGCGGCATCCCGCGCCGTGGTGATCGGGAGCCCGCCCCAGTTGTTGGCGCTGTCGCCCGAGAAGTCGATGACCTTGCGGAAGCCCGCGATGTCGTTGCTTTCGATCAGGGCCTGGCCGGCGGCCAGCGCATTGCCGATGGCGTTGCGCCCGAAGGCCAGGCGCGGCGGCGCCATCAGCTGCTTCGCGAAGGCCGCCGCGCTTCCGGCGCCGTCGATGATGGTCCAGGGCACGACGACCTCCTGGGAGTCGGCCGCGCCCCATTCGACGTAGGTCACCGCGATCCGCTGCTCGTAACCCTGGGAGATCGCGGCGATCACCTGCGGGTCGGTGATCGCGCTGGCGTAGCCCTGGCGCTGGAAGAGGATCTCGGCGTCGTCGATCGAGCCCGAGGCGTCGGCGAGGAGAACCAGCTCGACGTCGACCGCCTCGGCTCCGGCGGCCGGCCTGGCCAGCGCGGCGCCCAGAAGCAGCATCAGAACGCAGAGCCTCAAGAGCGCCATCGGTCCTCGCCGTCCACAGCCTGCCCTCTCCAGGTGCAGGTTAGCCGATCGGCGTCGGCCGGATAAGCGGTGATCTGCGCACGGACCCGGGTTTCCGCGGCCCGTCGGCCAAGCAGCAAGTCCTCGGCCACTCCTACGCTAGCCAAGGACAAGATCCAATATGTCTGGTTGTTCCGGGAAATTACTTAAATAAGACGGTGTATAGAATAGGATAAAAGCTTCATTTCACTTGTGTTTTTTCTGTGGAAAAGACCGGATTTTCCCAAGTTATCCACATAATCGGGTAATTGCAGGAGTCTTCCTGTGATTAAATCCGGCTGCCGGCCCCGAGGGGCGGTCAAGAAGCGCGGGAATTCGGAGGGCCCGGGGTCCGCCGTTCCGGGGACGGGCCCGGACGGCGATGCCGGTCTCGGGTCGAGAGAGTGCAGAGGCATCCGCACGGCACCTGGGAGGGCGCCGGATGCCGCAGAAGGGGGGTTGAGATGAAGCAGCGAATCATCCTCGCCGGGCTGGTTGCGACCTTGGTCGGAGGTCTCGCCGGCCTGGCCTCGGCACAGGACGTCATCCGCAACAAGATCGATGGCGCCGCCCTCAACAAGGGCCGGGTCTCGATCATCACCGGAGGCATCGAATACGTCCACAACACCTACGCGCGCCTGGCGGGCGAGATGGCTGCCGTGCTCGACAAGGAAGGCGAGATCCGGGTCCTGCCGATCATGGGCCGCGGGCCGGTCGACAACATCAAGGACCTGCTCTACCTGAAGGGCATCGACGTCGGCGTGGTCCACTCCGACGCTCTGACCTTCCTGAAGAACCAAGGCGCCCTGCCGGCGGCGCAGCGCAAGCTGCGCTACCTGGCCAAGCTCTACGACGAGTACTTCCACGTCGTGGTGCGCAAGGACATCGAGAGCGTCGAGGATCTCGCGGGCAAGAAGGTCGTGGTCGGAACCACCAGCTCCAGCGGCGCCGCGGTCTCGGCGCTCACCGCCTTCGACATCCTGGGGATCGAGCCCCGGCTCCTGGTCGACGACTGGGAGGCGGCCATAGAGAAGATCAAGGCCGGCGAGATCGCCGGCATGGTCTATTCGACCGTGCGCGGCTCGGGCTTCGTCAAGGAGATCGAGTCAGACGGCAAGCTCAAGCTGCTGTCGCTGCCCTACAGCGACGAGCTGAGCGAGACCTACCTCCAGGCGGCCTTCACCGCTGACGACTATCCGAACCTGATCGCGCCCGGCGAGGAGGTTAAGACCCTTCAGTTCGGGGCGATCATGGCGGTCTACGACTGGAAGCCCGGGTCGGAGCGCTACAAGAACGTGGCGCGTTTCATCACCCGGCTCTTCGACAACCTCGAGGAACTGCGCAAGCCTCGGCGCCATGCACGCTGGAAGACCTTCGATCCCAAGGCCGAGGTGCGGGGCTGGGAGCGTTTCCGGCCGGCCCAGGCCTGGGTAGACGCCCGCGAGAAGGAGCTGAGGAAGATCGCGCTCGAGGAGCAGCTGAGGAAGGTCAGGGCGGAGCGCTTGGCCCGGGAACAGGACCCGAGCCTGGACGCCCAGTTCGAGGCCTTCGTGGAATACATGCGCGCCCAGGGCGACCGTCAGTATGCCAGCGAGGACGAGCTGGCGGCGCTCTTCGAGCAGTTCATGGCCTGGCGGTCGAACCAGACCCAATGACGGTCCAATGACGGCAGGGTAAGGGAGCCCGGGCTTGCCATCAGGCGGCCCGGGCCTCTCGCGTCAGCCTTCCCGCCGGGCCTCGGCCAGCGCCTCCAGGGCGCCCTGCAGGATGTACGCCGCGGCCATCTTGTCGACGACCTCGGCCCGGCGCGCCCGGGTCATGTCGGCCTCGTCGATCAGCAGTCGCTGGACCGCCGCGGTCGAGAGCCGCTCGTCCCAGACCGCAATCGGCAGGGTCATCCCGGCCTCTCGCTCCAGGTTGCGAGCGAACTGCCGGGTCGACTGGCAGCGCGGCCCCTCGCTGCCGTCCATGTTCACCGGCAGGCCGAGCACCAGGCCCGCGACCTCCCGCTCGGCGACGATCGACGCCAGGGCTTCGGCGTCCTTGCGGAACTTGCCCCGGCGCAAGGTCTCCAGCGGCGAGGCCAGGCTGCGGTCGCGGTCCGAGATCGCCAGACCGATCGTCTTCTCGCCGAGGTCGAGGCCGAGCAGCCGGCCCCGCTCGGGCAGGGCGGCCGCGAAGTCGGCGAGTTCGAGGATGCTCACGGCGTTCAGGCCTCCGGATGGACTTATAGGCGCGGCCGGCCCAGGGCGGCAAGAAAACCGGCGGACCGCTTGCCCCTGGTCCGGCGCCGGTGATAGGTTCCGCGCACTTCCGGCCGCCGGAAACCGCCTTGGCTGGGGCGCATCGGCGGTCGAGCTTCCGTCCTGGAGTCAAGATCATGTCCGTCGACAGGGACACCGTCGCGAAGATTGCCAAGCTCGCCCGGATTCGCATCGAAGCCGAGCAGATGGAGCCCCTGGCGGCCGAGCTGTCCAACATCCTGGGCTGGATCGAGCAGCTGAACGAGCTGGACACCGAAGGCGTCGCGCCCATGACCTCGGTGGTCGAGGTCGAGGCGCCGCTGCGCAAGGACGAGGTCACCGACGGCGATTGCCGCGACCAGGTCCTGGCCAACGCCCCGGAGGCCGCCGAGGGCTTCTTCCTGGTGCCCAAGGTCGTAGAATAGGGCGGGCCCGGGATGAGCGAACTCACCAAGCTGACCATCGCCGAGGCCCGCGACGCGGTCGCCAAGGGCGAGCTGACCGCCGCCGAGCTGACCGAGGCGCATATCGCGGCGGTCGAGAAGGTGCGGCCTCTCAACGCCTTTCTGGTCGAGACGCCCGACAAGGCCCTGGAGATGGCCAAGGCGGCCGACGCCCGGCGCGGAACGGCGGAGGCCGGGCTGCTGAACGGCATCCCCCTGGCGGTCAAGGACCTCTTCTGCACCGAAGGGGTTCAGACCACCGCCGGGTCGCACATCCTCGAAGGCTTCACGCCGACCTACGAGTCGACCGTCTCCGCCGGCCTTTGGCGCGAAGGCGCGGTGATGCTGGGCAAGGCCAACATGGACGAGTTCGCCATGGGGTCTTCCAACATGACCAGTGCTTTCGGCCCGGTCGAGAGTCCCTGGCGCCGTCCCGGCGACAACCGGGCCCTGGTCCCCGGGGGCTCCTCCGGCGGCTCGGCCGCGGCGGTCGCGGCGCGCTGCGCTCTGGGCGCCACCGGCACCGACACCGGCGGCTCCATCCGCCAGCCGGCCGCCTTCGTCGGCATCGTCGGCTTCAAGCCGACCTACGGCCGCTGCTCGCGCTGGGGTCTGGTCGCCTTCGCCTCCTCGCTCGACCAGGCCGGGCCCATGACCCGCACGGTGCGGGACTCGGCGATCATGCTGCGTGCCATGGCCGGCTACGACCCCAAGGACTCCACCAGCGTCGACCGGCCGGTGCCCGACTACGAGGCGGCGCTGAGCGGGGACGTCCGCGGCCTCAAGGTCGGCATCCCCAAGGAGTACCGCATGGAGGGCATGCCGGAGGAGATCGAGACCCTCTGGCGCCAGGGCATCGACTGGCTGAAGGAGGCGGGCGCGGAGATGGTCGAGATTTCCCTGCCGCACACCAAGTACGCCCTGCCGACCTACTACATCGTCGCGCCGGCCGAGGCCTCCTCGAACCTGGCGCGCTACGACGGCGTGCGCTACGGCCTGCGCGAGCCGGGCGAGAGCCTGGACGAGATGTACGAGGCGACCCGCGGCGCCGGCTTCGGCACCGAGGTCAAGCGCCGGGTGTTGATCGGGACCTACGTGCTCTCGGCCGGCTACTACGACGCCTATTACAACAAGGCCCGCCGGGTGCGTACCTTGATTCTGAACGACTTCCGGCAAGCCTATGAAAAAGTGGACGTCATCCTGACTCCGACTGCCCCCAGCGAGGCCTTCGCCGTGGGCGAGAAGATGGACGATCCCATCGCCATGTACCTCAACGACGTCTTCACTGTGCCCTCGAGCCTGGCCGGCCTGCCGGCCATCTCGGTGCCCGCGGGCCTGGGCGCGGAAGGCCTGCCGCTCGGCCTGCAGCTGATCGGCCGCGCCTTCGACGAGGAGACCGTGCTCAAGGTCGCCGACGTCCTGGAGCAGGCCGCCGGCTTCGACGCCGCGCCGAGCTTCCTGGCCTGAGCGAGTCGGGGCGCCCGACGATCGAATCGGGAGGCGGATATGACCCCGGTCGAGGTGACCGGATACCGTCCAGAGTTCCGGCGGGATGCCCTGCGCTTGCTGTCGGCTTTCGTCGGCGAGGAGGGCCTTGAGGTCCCGGCGCCGCGTCTCGAGGCCCGCTTCGACCGCTTCGCTGCCGACGACCGCAACGCGGTTCTGCTGGCCCTTGCGGGCGAGGAGGTGCTCGGCATCGTCACCCTGACCACGAGCTTCGGCCTCGAGTTCGGGCTCTCGGCCGAGCTGGAGGACCTCTACGTCGTACCGGGGGCCCGCGGTCAGGGCGTCGCCAGCCGTCTGCTCGACGCGGCCCTGGCGTGGTGCCGGGCGCAGGACGTGCGGGCGGCCTATCTGGTGGTCCTGCCGGAGGACGCGGCGGCCGGGCGGTTGATCCCCTTCTATGAAGCCCGTGGCTTCGTCGACGACGGCCGGCGGCTGCTCTTTTTCGATGGAGATCTTGCGGGCGCCGAGACCTGAGGCGCGGGGCCGCGCTTCAGCGTTCCGGCGGCAGGGGGCGGCGGGCGGCCAGCAGGCGGCCCAGCGAGGCCTCGCGGGCGAAGACCAGCAGGCCGGCGCCGACGATCAGCGCGATCCCGAGGACGGCCGTGAGGTCCGGCCAGTCGCCCCAGAGCAGGACGCCCCAGGCCGCGGAGAGCGGGACCGCGATGTACTCGAAGGGAGCCACGACCGTGGCCTCGGCGGTCCGGTAGGCCTGGGACAGCAGGTAGGCGGCCGCGGCGATCAGGACGCCGCAGAGCAGGATCAGCAGGGCGTCCTCGCGGCTCGGCCAGACCCAGGCCCGGAACAGGAACTCCAGGCTCGGCTCGCCCGAGCCGGCGAAGCGACCATCGCCAATGGCCAGGCCGGCGGCGCCGCTGATCACCACGAAGGTGAGCTGGATGTAGAAGACCATGGTCGAGGCCTTGTCGGTCACGCCCAGGCGCCGGGTCAGGATCTGCATGCAGGCGTAGCAGAAGGCGGCCAGCACCGGCAGCAGCGCGACCGGGTCGATGGCGCCCTCGCCGGGACGCAGCATGACCACGACCCCGCAGAGCCCGGCCAGGACGGCGAGCCAGCGGCGCGGCCCGACCCGCTCGCCGAGGAACGGCACCGAGAGGGCGGTGATGAACAGGGGGGCGACGAAGAAGATCGCGATGGCCTCGGCCAGGGGCATGGCGGCGAGCGCCAGGAAGTAGGAGACGTTGGCCACGACCAGCAGCAGCCCGCGCGCCAGATGCAGGCCCGGACGGCGGCTGCGCAGCAGGCCCCAGCCGCCCTCCAGGCGGATCACGATCAGGGTCAGGGCCAGGGCGATGGTCGAGCGTCCCAGGATCACCTGGTGCAGGGGATAGTCGCCGCTCAGCCACTTGATCACGGCATCCTGGGCCGACAGCAGCGCCATGCCGGCCAGGATGCAGGCGATGCCTCTCGCCTGCGATTGCGATATCGTTGCCGCGGTCACGCCGCCGTCCCGTGCCGAGTTGAAGGCGTCCGGAGTCAGCCTTACCACACACCCGGGCGGCGGCGCGCCGGAAAGCGGCCCGGCTCGGTCGTCACCGGGACAGATTCGAAGTGGGGGCCTATGGCCGATACAGCCTTCGCGATCCGCCGCCTCACGGCCGAGGACGCCGAAGCCTACCGCGCGCTGCGGCTGGAGGGCCTGGCGCGCCATCCCGAGGCCTTCGGCGCCGCCTATGGGGACGACGCGCGCCGGCCCTTGTCGGAGTGGCGCGAGCGCCTGGCAAGCGGCACGGTCTTCGGCGCCTTTCGGGCCGGTGAGATCCTCGGCACGGCGGGCCTGCTTCGCAACGGCGCGGAGAAGACGCGCCACAAGGGCGTGCTCGTCGGGGTCTACGTGCGGGACGAGGCTCGTGGCGCCGGCCTCGGACGCGCCCTCGTCGAAGCGGTGATCGCGGCGGCGCGCGACGAGGTCCAGCAGTTGCTGGCCTCGGTCAGCGCCGACAACGAAGGCGCGCGGCAGCTCTACGAGGATCTCGGGTTCCGGGCCTGGGGCCTGCAGCCGCGCTCCCTGAAGGTCGGCGGTCGCTACGTCGACGAGGTGGAGCTGGTCCTGTTCCTCGACGAGACCTTGGACGAGGAAGTGTGATTCAGCTTCCAAGGTCCGGCGCAGGAGATGCGCCGAACCTTGAAACCATCACACTAGACGAAGATCAGGACGACCGAGAGCGCGGTCAGGGCGCCGAGGCAGAGGTTGAAGGCGCGCAGGGCCCGCTCGGACTTGAGCAGGCGGCCGATCGCGGTGCCGAAGCCGGCCCAGACGGCGGAGCAGGGGAAGGCCATCGCGCCGAAGACCAGGGCGATGATCAGGGCGTTGGCCAGGGGCGAGAGCTCCAGGCTGGAGAAGGCGCTGACCGCGCCGACCGCGATCACCCAGGCCTTGGGGTTGACCCACTGGAAGGCGGCGGCCTGGAGGAAGGTCAGGGGCCGTCCGCCGGCTCGGCCCTCGCGCGGCCGTTCGGCCGTCGCGATGCGCCAGGCCAGGTAGAGCAGGTAGGCCGAGCCGACGATCTTCAGACCGTCGTGCAGGATCGGCAGCGCCTGGAAGGCCGCGCCCAGCCCCAGGCCGATGGCGACCACCCGGACCGGGAAGCCCAGGGTGATGCCCAGCAGATGCGGCAGGGTGCGGCGGAACCCGAAGGTCGCCCCCGAGGCGGTCACCATGACAACGTTCGGCCCCGGCGTGATCGAGGTCGAGAAGCAGAAGGTCAGAAGCGGCCCCAGAAGCTCGGGAATCATTCGTCTCGCTGTCCGGACGGGATTCAGAAAAAGAAACATGGCTCAAGTGTAAGTCGCTGAAAACAAGGAACTTGTCATGGTGACAATCGCCTATCCCCCAGTGCGTCCTGGTACCCACGCGGTACCCGGACTGCACAGCGGCCGGGGCTGGCGCAGGCCGTTTCCCGGTGATACCTAATGGTTCAGCGTAGACGGCTCGGGCTTTCGGTTCACTGAGGATCAAGCTTCCCTGTCATGCCCGGACTTGATCCGGGCATCCATCCGGCAAGGGGCACGATGGATGGCCGGGTCAAGCCCGGCCATGACAAAGGAGGGGGAGGCCGACGGGCCAGTCGGAGAGGAACGGAGTGGTGGCATGGCGATGATCGAAGGGCGGACTGGAAGCTGGGAGATGGTGATCGGGCTGGAGGTCCATGCCCAGGTCGTCTCCGAGGCCAAGCTCTTTTCCGGCGCGGCCACCGCCTTCGGGTCCGAGCCCAACACCCAGGTCTCCCTGGTCGATGCCGGCATGCCGGGCATGCTGCCGGTGCTCAACCGGGGTTGCGTCGAGCAGGCGATCAAGACTGGGCTCGGGCTCAAGGCCCGGATCAATCTGCATTCGGTCTTCGAGCGCAAGAACTACTTCTACGCCGACATGCCGACCGGCTATCAGATCTCCCAGTACCTGGAGCCCATCGTCGGCGAGGGGACCATCGTTCTCGACATGGAGGACGGCTCGAGCCGCGAGATCGGTATCGAGCGCCTGCACCTGGAGCAGGACGCCGGCAAGTCGCTGCACGACCAGCACCCGACCAAGTCCTACATCGACCTGAATCGCTCCGGCGTCGCGCTGATGGAGATCGTCTCCAAGCCGGACCTGCGCTCGCCCGAGGAGGTCGGCGCCTACCTGCGCAAGCTGCGCTCGATCCTGCGCTACCTCGGCACCTGCGACGGCAACATGGAGGAGGGCTCCCTGCGTTGCGACGTCAACGTCTCGGTGCGCAAGCCGGGCGAGCCGCTCGGCACCCGCTGCGAGATCAAGAACGTCAACTCGATCCGCTTCATCCAGCAGGCCATCGGGTTCGAGGCCAAGCGCCAGGTCGGGCTGCTGGAGGAGGGCGGGGAGGTCGTCCAGGAAACCCGGCTCTTCGACTCCGACACGGGCCGGACCCGCTCCATGCGCGGCAAGGAGGAGGCGCACGACTACCGCTACTTCCCCGACCCGGACCTGCTGCCGCTGGAGCTCGACCCCGCCTGGGTCGCCGAGATCGAGACCGGCCTGCCCGAGCTGCCGGACGACAAGAAGCAGCGCTTCATCGACGACTTCGGACTCTCGCCCTACGACGCCGGCGTCCTGGTCGCGGACCGCGAGACCGCGGCCTACTTCGAGGTCGCCGCCGAAGGCCGGGACCCCAAGGTCGCGGCCAACTGGGTGACCGGCGAGCTCTTCGGCGCGCTGAACCGCAACGACCTGGGGCTGGCCCAGTCGCCGGTCGACGCCGCTGCGCTGGGCGGCCTGATCGACCTGGTCGGGGACGGCACGCTGTCCGGCCGCCTGGCCAAGGAGGTCTTCGACGAGATGTGGAAGACCGGCAAACAGGCCGCTGAGATCGTTGAAGAAAAAGGCCTGAAGCAGATCAGCGATTCGGGCGAGATCGAGGCCATCGTCGCCAAGATCGTCGCCGAGAACGCGGGCCAGGTGGAGCAGTTCCGCGCCGGCAACGAGAAGGTCATCGGCTGGTTCGTGGGCCAGGTCATGAAGGCCACCCAGGGCAAGGCCAACCCCAAGCTGGTCAACGAGGTCCTGCGCAAGGCGCTGGCGGGCTAGAGCCGGAAGCCTGCCGTCCTCGTCGCCCGCTCGCCGTCATGCCCGGACGTGATCCCAGGGTCTTTGCCGATGGCAAAGCCCGCGGTATCCATCCTGCCGCTCGCGCCATGGATCACCGGATCAAGTCCGGTGATGACAGCAGGCGGTGGCGGGCTTCGGGGTAAGGCAGGCGGACGGCGGATGCTGGCGACGCAGCGGCGCCCGGGTTCCCCCGCTGTCATGCCCGGACTTGATCCGGGCATCCA
>JAAUYG010184854.1_pt1 | contig 11136 bp, 4 predicted proteins | sample 7278091 | NCBI WGS metagenome assembly JAAUYG01 (sample SAMN14350201, study PRJNA611818) | marine sediment metagenome | isolation source: surface marine sediment (0.6m) | place: French Polynesia: Moorea | collected 2018-08
CCCTAACCCTGGGATAAACCAAAAATTTACAAATCTATACCCTGGTGTAAACCAAATATCTGTAAGCATTCAATATAATTATATTGCACCTAACTACATAGGAATCGTTTTCAGTGCTTATAAACTAAGTATAATAATTTCAAAGGATCCAATTAATAATAAGTAACTTAGTAGGCATCGTTTAACAGAATGTACAAGAGAGCCTACACAGTATACCCTATATTACAACAATTTATTCAAAGAGTATACCCTGTAATAAACCAAATTTTAGGGAAAAGATACCCTGGAGGATACCTAATATTCCAGGAAAGACACCCAGTTGGGAGGCACCTACACATATAGCAAGTCAATTGAAGAGCTCCACCCTCCCCCGGGTGTATAGCTAATGCGGATATATGGCGATGGCTGGTCAGAATGGGCCCAAATAAGCATTAGCATGTTAGTATAAACGGATCCGGAGCCGGAGCTTCTACTTTGCACACCAGCCTTTCTACTTTCCATGCGGAGCTTCTACTTTACACCCGGTACTTCTAGTTTACACCCAGTACTGCCTCATGGTACTTCTACATGTAATTTGGAAACAGAGCTTCTACATGTACTTGGCAAACGGAGCTTCCTATGGACTTCTTCCTCAAGTAATTGCTGTCCGTCTGACTATACAAACGCCTTTTACGTTAAGACAACGTGCATGCACACAGGACTGCAGCTCATTGGCACCCACATGCATGTACATAGTACATTTACCGGTATGCCCAGATCGGAGGTAGAGGTCTTCGGACCTATACATACACCGACAGCAACGTTTAGTTTAGTTGACATCCACCGGAAATGCGTTACCAAGGTGCACGTCTGTCGGTGTCGGACATGCATGACGGCGACCTTGCATCGTTTTTACAACGATATGTAATAAGAAGCTATAATGACACATCATATAGAGGATACAGGTTCCGCTACATGTATATACAATTGTGGGCAGGTTGGTTTTCTGTCGCCCAACCAATACTGTTTGCGAGTAACAGCATTGAACAGCTATGCCCGAATGCATAACAGTTTCTCAAACATGTATGTATGTTTCACCAAATTTGAATTATTGTGCCTAAGCAGTGACCGGCATACCGATATGCAAGTGACAAGGGACACAAGCGGTCCGGGCCGTCCTGCTTGACCACTTAAAAATTGGCGAAGACTGGTTTATGATCTAATGACCCGTATACATGTAGTTGACGTTGCAGAGCTTAATTATGACATTGAAGGAAAAAGAATAGCTACATTTTATAAAAAAATTTCAGCGACCTTGAACTTGACCTTTCAAGGTACGGTCCGTCAGGAGCAAATGTGATGGCGCGGCTGAGATCCCACGGGCACATATAGTATGTGACCTCATGTCAGTGGTTGACAGCACGAATAGTATCTTTTCCGAGTTATAAGGGTTTCAAATCTGTAACACTGAATTGTCATTTCAAGGTCAGCCAAGGTCATATGTATTAGTACAGTTGGACATATGACTTACTACTATTATTGTGTAACAGTAACATATGTCCTAAACTGGTTCTTTTACAAGTGATTGAACGTGACCCACGCAGATTCACTCAACCTCAAAATTAATCTAACAGTGCATTTCGACTCCTCCCCCATATGACTTCCCATAGTGTTTAACAATAACGTGACCTAAATAGCTCCTTTCCGGGTATAAGCCTATAATTTATTAGTCCCTATCTAAAGTTTTTACCATAGGTGGTATGGATAAAATTTCAAGCTTCATACAAGTTTAAGCCAAAAACCCAAAACAGTTCTTCAAATACTAACGGATTGACTGTTAGGATTTTGTTAGGAGTAGCATTTTGGAAACTGTCATTTTGGGAAAATCTGCAGGTGCACCGAACCTGTGATCCCAAATATCAAGGGCAAAAGCGTCCAATTCGAACTGTTTGACATCGGGCCCACCCCACCACCACGGCTTAAAATTGTCAGTTTCGCTCTACAGTTGTTTGTTGTACAGTAGCACAAACAAAGAGTCCAAAATGTAGTCTGCATGTATGCATTGTTGTCAATTTGAATGAACGAATGAATGAATGAATGAATGAATTTATTTTCAAGAAGTTTGAATTTTCAACACATTCTGATGCTAATAATGTCATACAATGTACCTATCGATACAACTTGGGGTAACACCATCTAAGCCAAAGGCTGCAACCTTTGAATCCTATGAATCTTTATACAATGCATAATCCCAAACAAGAACATACAAAGGCGATCGCTACCAGGCTACCTGAGGAATAGGGAACACTACAAACGGCGGGTTTGAATGTGAATGTCTCACTGAATGTAAGACCAGTGTAAATAAGTATGTAGTTAGTGTGGTGCATTGTAGGTATTGTCGACATGCATGTGTGATGGAGACGGACGGCGATGTTGCAGGTTGATGAGTTTGGGTCCCTGTACTAACCACATTCTATTCAGATACGCATATCTGAAGTACTTTAGCATGTGTTGGGGGCAGGGTCATATGCGTTATACTGTTATATGTCGTAATTGGGTTAAGCAATTTTCTTTTTATTGCATGTAAAACTTTAAGCCCATACCATGCCTATACAGGTGTAAAAGTCGACTCTTGGCCTAGATCTGTTCATTTTTAGCATTGATTATGTCATTGTTCTGCTATTATATGTACAATGACGTATATGTATATGTATGTCTATACGAAACGAAATAAACATACTAGTTACCTCTCACTATACCTAAGGGTTAAGACTGATGGTTTCAATTCTCCGTTCATGGGTGCCCGTTCTAAAATTTAAAACTGCACTACTGTAAAATTAAGATTTGAATATCCCAGATAATCCAAGATTAAAAAGCAAATGGCGAGGCATGTATACAGGACAATTTGGTTGGATGTGCACAATGGAAGTTTTTTATTGCACAGACGGGAACTGTTCTCCACTAGCGAGGTAAAAGTCTCACAATGCAACATGCTTCATGAATGACTCAAGTTATTAAAACTTACGTTATTGACTTGAGTTATTAACAAGAAACATATACGAGGGTGAGTGTGAAACACGGAAAGCAAAATATGTGTGAATTTAGACTTTATTTTGCTTCGTCTATACGACTAGCTGGTCAACGGCATCTGCCTTTCATCGTATTCGTATGAATTCCAGCGACTAGGTACAGCTACTGGTGTTGTGCCTATATTGGTATTGACATGTCACAAATAATACAGAACATGTGAGGTATAACACCAGCTTATATGTGCAACAGGAAGAAATATGATATACAGTGATCCTTGCGTTATAAGGCCACCTGTTAATTCAGCCAGAAAACTACGGTCTCAAATTGCAGATACAGTAGTCGCCCTCTAATACGGCCACCCTATTTGCCAAGAAATCATGGCCACATTAGAGAGGTGGTCTTTGTTGTGAGGCAGAAGCCAATGTACTCACAGTAACAGTGGCAAAAATTTGTGGCAACGTGGCAGGGAGGTGGCCTCTGTTGAAAGTGGCCACTGTACAATGGAGTGTTCCCTCTCCTAGTGGTAACTTTTAGCCCCCTTCCCCCCCCCCGTTGTAGCCTAAAATCTTTGCCACTACAATAGAACCAATTTTAGGAGGACCGCCGTGGTGCTAAAAATGTGGTCTTTCAAGACAGGCGATCTTTGGTGACAGGTTAAACTACATTTTTCTTTACATTAAAATGTAGAACCTTCTGCAAGGCATATCTCCCTTTTTAAGAAGTGGTCTCTCATGTCTCATGGCAGTGGTCTCAAGACAGGTTTCACTGTACTACTGTGAATTTATACCATTTACCTTTGTGCCAAGGGTACCCTCTCTAATGTGGTACCAAGCTCTTGGCAAAGAAGGTGGCCTTGTTAGAGGGCCACCGGTAGTGTTAAAATGGATTCATTTATTACACACCAGTCTTTAACAGAATGGGGGTCTTAAATTGCAGGGACCACTGTATTCCAACATGAAACTAGTCCCCTACTGAAGACAAAACCAATTTGTAACCCTGTCAATGTTGTACAGACGTGGCACAATACATGTATGCATAAAGAACTTCAATACACTATCCACATTATAAATGTATATTAAGATATCTTCAGACAGTACCTCTACCTAGAGGTAAAAGATTCACTCGCAGTTTGTCCATACAAATAAGGAATGCTATGGTTTTGCCCCAGCAGTGAAGAAACAACTTCTACAGGGCATAACATTCAGCATGTACTTTTGTATAACAGCAAAAACATATTCCCATGCAGAGAAGGTACCAGATGTTGAATCGGTACGTATCTGTCAGTGCCACCATCCCTATCAGTATCTGTAGGTGCCACAATTCACTGATCCCTATCGGCATCTGTAGGCGCCACTAGCTCTATCAGCACCTGTCGGCACCACTAACCCTGTCAGCATCGGTAGGTGCCACTACACGCATGTGCAACTGCATTCAAAAAGTGCAATTGTCCGCAATAATGCAAGACATGCCTACTGTACATTATTATTGCAAAGAAAGATAAAAGCGAAGTTCTGAAAACTTAAATAAGAAGTTGCCATTTAAGTTTAAACCTAGATTTAAGCAATACTTACTGCGGCCCCAAAATAGAACTGCTCACTACCATGCTACATAAGGATTTCATTTCAAGACAATTTTTTTGTCTGTTCTAATATGTGAAAAGTATTTGCCTTAAACTGCAAAGATGTGCTTTTGCCAGGCCAATTCATCTATGGAGCCAGAGAACTATACCAGGAACAAGCACAAGGTCATGCATGGGAGTGGATAATTCGACCAATCGCATCAGTCTTTTTTAAAAGATAACACAGTTACCCTGAGAATAGTGTCACAGCTCTTCTGATGTACGAAAAATACACTGGTGAAAAGACATTAAAGTGTAGTACACATGTACATGTCGTAACTGTACAATGTAAACATATTATTAGACCAATATCAACTACATACATGTGTACATGCATACAGGAATAAATTTACAAAATAAAATTTCAAACATAATCTTTCAAATCAATAATCCACAAAGTGAAATTTTGCCCTGTTTTTGGATAGTAGGTCATGTACATCGTTAGAAAATCTTATGACAAAATTAGTAAGGATACACCATTTGGTTTAATCGGATAATGAACTTGCATACCGAAGCAGCAAATACGCTACTGTGTTTAGACTGGCAAGGAACTGACATTGTGAATCTCTTCTCCTAGTTGCAAGTAGCACAAGAAACCCAAACTGGAACTCGCAAAATCTCTCCCAGCCTACATAGCTCAAAGTACCAAGTTTTTTTTGTTTCTTTCTTAATATACAACATGTATATAGAAAATTACATATTAAAACATAGTCTGTAAATATCTACTATGTCCGGTTGTGTTCTGGCAACCAAATAAATGTAATGTAGCTTTTCGAGCACATGCAGTCACTTTGCATGGTACAGCACTGCTTTTTAAAGACTGACTGGCCAGCATGATGGAACGATGTTTTTCTGTTGCATGTATAAAATTAGGGGGAGTACCATTTGAAAGACACTTGCCCATTATTACCCCTGCTAATCAATACAGCATAATACATATAGCTCCTGTCTTAGCTAGCTTTGCAGCAGGATTTCACTCTGTGACAATACCATGTTGAAATTTCTAATGAATCTATCTAGCATTCGTCTTGAATATTAATCAATACATACTTCAAATACATACTTCGTACTTCAAATGCCTTTGAAAGAAAACTAGTTTTGTGTGGATACTTACTTTACAGTGGACATTACTAATTAGTCCCTTTATTATTCACGACAACTATTCAGCCAGCTTGCCCAAAATAGAACAGTTTACGGACATCTACCCATCTAAATGTAGCATAAAAAATACAGAAAAAGTACATTAAAATAAATAACAATTTTTTTTCTGGAATGACCATGAATTGACAAGACACTGTCCAAACAAACACCCCACCGGCTACTTGTTACTGAATTTGCCAATATCATAACTGGCACGAAATTAGTTTTAATCGTACATTGCAAAATACCTGCATCACTTTGACAAGTATGTGTACATATATTTGGCAGCTGTGTCTTTGACATGTTAAAATGGCTTCTACATATACATTTATTTTATATGCTTGGGATATCAGAAAGACAAAAATAAAAGTGATGTAATTGGCAATGGCATCCCAGAGAAAAATCGGGGAACATAGGGGATCCAGTACATTTGTCAAAATACAACTGGCAAAATCCTGTCAGGTGACAGCATCACATTATGTGACAATGAGATCAAGATGCAAATCTCATGCAGTCGCGGTACAGTTTTAAAAAGATTGATTGATTATTTTTTTTAATTACTGATATCCGAAGCATACCGGGGTGCATGCAAACAGCATCCAAACGGTTAAAACACATGCTCACACACCCAACTTTCAATTTCCCTTCAATCAACCTTCATTCATTCCAAATCACACACGAGTGCAAAAACACCATCATTGTATCGCATATGTATGTACACAAAGGACGGATATAATATAGTTACTGAAATATACATGTCGTGCAGCTGATGGTGCTGATTCAAATTAATAAATTTATGGTGCATATCATCGCATAATGGGGCAGCTTGCCTTATTTTTAAAAGGACCCCGAGCAAGATATACTATATTGGCACTTTTTCATTGATGTCAGCATGTGTAACATATTTATATTTTTCATGTTTATGGAACCAGTGTTAACAGAATACGTCTACCGGTAACAACATCTAAGTGTCCCGTTACTGATACTGATTTCATATTGCTGACGATTCATTCAGATGTTGCAGCAGAATCTGCCTTTGGAAGACCACCCCATTTGCAATAAAAACACTGGTGTTTCAAAGTACATGTAGGTGGTCTTAGGCGACAGGCTCAATTACACTGAAATGCAGGACCTTCTGCCGGAATAACTGGTCTATCAAAGACAGGTGGTCTTTGTGGCAGTGGTCTCTCAAGACAGGATTCACTGTAACTTAAATGCAATGACCTTGGTACACGAAACCAAACTTAGTTGCAGGGCAAAACTATAATAGTGCATGATTTTACACAATATGAAACATGTACTGGACCGTGAATACAGTATCCAAATGGTGTCACGCCGTTTCCTGTTATGCTTTAAAGTATTTAAATGAATGTACTGTACCACCAGGTAATAATCTGCATCAGCACACCTCCGTAGCTCTCATGACAGACATGCCCCTGTTTTACTTATATACAACCGACAAAAAAGGCACATAAATGGCACTTGGATCAACCTGTATTGAAGAAATATAAAACGGGCATCGTAACAGTTATTACATTAAAATCATGCATTCTGTCAATCACTCAATCATACCCAATTTTTATACACAGCTGCATGGCACATTCTTACACGCAATTGGCATGCTTTTAATTGTCGGGATCAATTTCTCGATGCCAATCACTGCCGTTGACATATGGTTGGGAACATTTGGTTGCCAGAGCATCGTACGAGCCTCCGTGTAACAGGCAGACCAGTACCACAGTCATGTTATCGCAGCCGAGTCCTCCCATCTGACAGTCGGGGGCCAGGCAGCGGGTCATCAGCTCCTCGCAGATCTATAACAGAGAGAACAAAACAGTCAAACACAGGCAAAGGTTGTCTTTTAATAGAAGAAACGGCCGTATTGTTCTGACACTGGCACTGTAGAATTTAAAATGCTGTTATATTTATAGGTTATATTTACTGCTGAGAGAAACACAATCGAGAACTTTATCACGTCACCTTTATCTCTCCATCCAGGATTCCGTGATCGTGGGATTTAGCGCGAAATTCAACTTGAGCATGGTAGCCCAGACTTGCTTTCTATGGCATCGGGGAATTTTTCCATTTTCGGAGCACAGAATTTCCATTTCTTGAGTGCAGAATTATCATTATCTGAGCGCAGAAATCTGGGTGGTCTGTTTAGAGCACCACTGCAGTTTTTGAGTACAAACTTTGCATTTTCTGAGCGCAGAATTTCTATTTTCTAATTTTTAGCACGGAATTTTTCATGGAAAAAACGTGGAATTTCCATATTCAGAGAGCGTAATTCTGGGGGATCTGAACAATAAAATTTACACCCAAATATTAGTCAGGCATGCTTGCCAAACTCACAATGTCTGGTGGCATTTTCTGTGCAACACGAGCTCGTATGAAATCGACCACCTCCTGGTTCGTTAAGACATCCCAGATCCCATCACAAGCTAGCACTATAAACTCGTGGTCTGAGGTGATGGCCTTCGACGTCACATCGGGGTTTGCTGAAAAGGGATTGCAGAGCAAGCAGATTTTAAATCGGCACCCAGTCCAGCAGGTATAACAAATGTACTATATATAATTGTAACTTTTTTCTGGTTTTCAGAATAAAAAAATTCTGGAAATAAAGCTGGTGTAAGATTTCGAAACGTTTCTTTGCAAACCGTAAGCTTTTTGGTGGTAAGAGTTGGTGCACAGTAGACACATTGTTAAGACTTCGGGTGAATGTTTTCACCTTAACTTCTATCACAACAAACACACAGCTGTCAAGAATTCTTAGTCCATAATTTGACAGAAAACCTACCTGTGACGATTTGTTCTTCTGGCTTAATTTTGTCGTTTCTTTTGAATACAAAATCTCCCAATGCCCGGGAAAGGGCTAAATTTCCTGAAAAAAAAAGCAATTGGCATTGCGTGCCCAAATGTTTTCTCTTAGGAAACAATGCAACAATAAATCCCATAATCAGAAGCAGCTGCATGCAGAGACTGGTATTGCAGTTCTTGCTTTTAAACTTTCGAGAACAACTAACAAGTCAGTCTGCCATCAGAAACAATTTCAATGTAAATGTAAGCAGATTTGTAAGCAGAGAATTCCGGTGCTAACTGACCACTATGGAACAAGAAAAGAAAGCCACAAAGGGTGATATACATGCACATATAGCCTGAGAAATAATATACGATACAATTCCCTCAGTGGGCCTAAACGGGAAACTCTGGTCTTTGGTTGACAAAACAGCTCAACAAAGAATTTGCTATCAGAAACTGAATGTCTAAATCAATTTTTTTGTCATTTCAAATGATATAAGTGAGCTGGAAGTGGCATGTCCTAACCTTGAACAGTTCTAAATGTTATAAGCACATGCTTGACAGGCAGTCTAAGCATCAGACAAAACCAATACATGTACCTCTGATCATACCTACCATTCACCCGGTTGAACTCGACCCAGCCTCCTGCTGCAATAATTCGTTTTGTTTCATCCTCATTTCCTGGCTTGTGGTCCGATGAAAGCTGTTCAACAGCTCCCTTCACACTAGCTATAGCTCTGGAGTCTCCCACATTTCCCTGTCCAAGAAATCGTTTACAAGCAAACACATCAGCTAAGTCCGTGCAATAATATATAATCAACTGTTAGCTTAATAAAGTGGGACTATGTACAGTAGTCCCCCTCTAATAAGGACACCCCTTCTGCCAAACATTCTGTCCTTATTAAAGAGGTATCCTCTGGTGAGAGGGTGCACCACATGCATCCACAGTAATGGCTGCCAAAAATGTGTCCTTTATAGAGGAGTGTCCTTTAAGAGAGGGACCACTGTAATAGGCAAATTTATAAACACATATACAAGAAATAAAAGCCAATACTACAACATCATAGTTGTTTATTTGCCATTTCCCCACTTATATGCCAAAGATCAATTAATATTATTTGCCAAGCAACCACTATGTCCACGTAAAGTGTTAAGAAGCAAAACAATAATTTAAATGTACTTTAATATTAAACCTACGCAGTATGCTCTGCTGTCTTTGATGATAACAATATTTGCTGTTGATCCGGCCAGTTCATCCTTCATTTCTTCATCTGCGAAAAACAAAACATCACAGAGAAAGTCATTGACACTGCCACATGAGGTAAACAAGACTGCAAAATATTGATAATGCAACATGACGAACAAACCTCAGATGCAAGCATATGCATTCGAAGCTCACCATCATACACTAGGCAATGTTTATGGACTCATACTAAAGATTGGAAATTGGTACGCTTTATGTCTTCTGGTATCTTTCAAGCAAAATGACCCGACAGTTGTAACATGCAGCATAACAATGAAGTTATATGCAGAGTAATGAGTCCAAGCTATTTGTTATCAAATAGCCTATAGCCTATTTTTGGTCATCACTACTGACTGAAAAATCACAGCAGTGGAATAATGGATCCAACTGAAACATATTCACACTGTATTTATGTGTATTTCAGTATAAACAAATAAGTCACAACCCTTAATACTACCTACCTAGTGTATATTAAGAATACCTGAAATGATCTGTATCACTTGTATACTACATGTATTCATAAATGTGGTTATGTATGCTGCAAACACTTACCATTAAGCATATCCTCATCGGTGCCCAGAAATCCACCACGTATGGCATCAATCAAATTCCCTTTACCTGTGTCATCAAAGAATAATGGTGTGTTGAATAGTCAACAATCATAAACATTTTAACGTCATGCTGAATACCAGTACCTCTTTAAGAATGTTTTGCATTTCACATGCATTACAAGTAAAGTAAGAACTTTCTTCAGTGACCAATGCCGGTGCCATAGGCCAACTGAAGACCTTAACTTTCCACAGACCACAGTTTTACTGGCGGAAGCGATGGTCTATCAAGACAGGTTCTACTGTAAGCAGAAGTATGATTAAGGTCAAGTCAGAGACACTGTCATGCCAGGCTGGTATACATGACGAAGAAAACTGCTAGCAAGTACTGCACTGGCTCAGTGTAAAATTCTCAATGGGGACGGAACTTAACATTACCATACTCTGGATGTCCCACGATTTTTTGATGTAGATTGCTCCCTGCATACTGCGCTACCTTGGCACCTGCAAGAAATGAATGTAAAGTTTCAGAAAATGTAGCACTCAAGCACCAGTAGGTTAACTGGAAACTACGTTCAATTACAATATGCATGTAAGCCAAAGTAAAACATTGCCTTCAATAAATCACAAAATGATTTGAATGTTTTTGTGGGGCTGGGTATGTTAGACTCTTCAGTGCAGTACCGGTTTTTCCTGAGCATAAGACCAGGGCTTCTATTCGAAAAATGGCCTTCACGTAGACATAAAAGTGGCGCCGAATAGAAGACCATGGTCTTATA
>JAAUYG010261715.1_pt1 | contig 11136 bp, 11 predicted proteins | sample 7278091 | NCBI WGS metagenome assembly JAAUYG01 (sample SAMN14350201, study PRJNA611818) | marine sediment metagenome | isolation source: surface marine sediment (0.6m) | place: French Polynesia: Moorea | collected 2018-08
AGAGAGTAACCCCACATCGGATCCAGTTTGTCGACATGAGTAAAACATGGTTTACAGTGGTTTTTGCAAGATACGTGTGTTCTTCACGTTTCTCCATCAGCAGGGTGCAATGCGGGAGCTGTTCTGGAAAAGGTACTTTTGAATTGCACCAAAGAGCTGAAAGTGAAAAGCGGGAATGATTCCTGAGTGCAATTTAATGCAGGACTGCAATTGCAGTTAGTCCTACTTCATCAGAGCGCTCAGATGTATTCCTACTTAAGAGCCTGAGCTGTCGGTGTCGTGATGGCGGTTGAAGCATTCAGCTTTCACCAGATGTATATATTATTGTCGTCAAAATCCCATGGTCGGTATCCATACAATTTTACTTGCTTGTTTTATGGTTCCTTTATCCTGCTGGGAAAAGGCCTACATGAAATGCAGTGATTATTTTTTTCTTCCTGAAGCTGGCAACAAGTTTTTCTGCAATCGCGAACAGCCAGAACAAACCTCAGTTCTCCGTTTGATGCTGATCTGGAGTTTTGTGTTCAGAAAACCTTTTGATTTAGACACCTTTAACCTTCACAGTGAAATTTCCAAACCCAAAAACACAAACGTCCCAAACCACTTCATTCAGACTGAGCAGGCCAAGTGACGCCTCAACAAGGAAATTTTTGTGTGCACATCTCTTTCTCAGAGCTCAAAAGATCCGTGGTGCATTTTCAAACAACAACGCATCATACAAATGGAACCTGACACTGCAGAAATGGCATGCAAAACACGGGTTCAAAAAACTGGCTTTTCCCGTTGTTTGTTGTGGGCTCAGAGATGTTCAGCAAAGTGAGAATAATGGGTCGCCCTGATGTAATCCTGCAGACCTTATTACACAGGAAATCGCTGCATCTCTTTGCACAATGGGGACTGAAGTAAAATGTCCTCGTCATTGTAATCTGACTGCATTTGTCTTTGTATCAGTTAATTACAAAGAAACAGCGCAAAATATTTGCGAAAGTGAGACATTCAGGGGCATTTGTCAAGAAAACAGCTTTGTGTTCGTTTCACAACAGAGAAAACAGGAAAGGAATTGTCCTGGATAAATGGATTTCTGCAGAATTCTGGTTGCCATCTTATCTGGGAAACTGAACAAAACCCAAAACCAGCAGCAGAAACCTAATATTCCTTGTCTCAATGGCAGCTGTGCATTTTCCAGTGAATATGAAAGGAAATCCTTGATGACATGAACTGCAATTCTTGTTGCAGTAATATCACGTGATAGCTCTTCCGGAAATAGCAAACCCTTCTCTGTCCGTAATCGTGATAAAGTCACCAGCTCAATTTGGCCTGGATAGGCTGCGCAAGCTTGCAAGACAAATGTAGCTTTTCAAAGAGATGTCACAAACAATCACAATTTTTGCCAGACCCGATGAAACTGAAGCCTAACTGAAGTGCCAAGCTCAATGACAAGAGCAAGAAGAACTGACAGCTTTCGTGTCCCTTATGCGATTTTTCGTTTGCTGTTTCCAAGCAAGAGAGATGCCCAGCCTCTCGTAAACAACAGCCACAAAGTTTTTTGCCTTGTCTTGTCCGGATGACACCGCAGTCTTTACTGCACAATGACTTTAGAACTTGACAGGGTTGCCCCACCTACAGTCCAGTTTTGGCCTTTGCCCTCAGTTTCCTTTTTGAAATGCGTGTGGTTTTGGTTTTTGCGTGTGTGAGAATCCCCAATTGCAGTCGGCCTGACTGTGCGACACGCACAACTTGTGAACTTTTGTCCTGCTGCAAAGGCAAAGACACTGAAAACCGGAAGTGAACCTTTCTTGTCGCACGCGAAGTTTCTTGTGCATCTGCAGAAGCATGTCACAGACTTTTGCTTTAATTGCTACCTTGTGTTGCTTTAGGGATTGTTGAGAGACAGAGAAATTCGTGACCTCGTCAGTACCTTCCACTTCACCGCACAAGTGCAGTGGCCTTGATTTATTTTTTATGGTGCAGAGGAAAGTTCTGCGCTTCTCCTATCAATGGCCAACGTCGCTACTAAGCGAATTTTAGTGGTTTCGTGCTGCCGAATCCATAGCATAATTCTGTTAATGGCAGATGAAAGCACTTTGCTGGTTGAGAAATTAGGGCAGTGCTGGTAAATTCCAATGGCCTTTAATGCATTCAGAGTATTGCTAAATTTGGTTCTATACGACTGAGGAAACTGCTTAAAAAATCAATCCGCACGGAAAGCACAGAGAAGCAAAAACATAATATCTGGCCATTTATTTCTGGCTGGGTGTGACTGGGTTGATAATCCTCCGGGATGATTGCGGGTCTTTCAGCCAACAGTGAATGATGGAGGGGGAAACAATGCCCACTTTTCTGATGGGTGCGATGCAAATTGGCATTACGTGAAGGAAACGCAGAATGGGGAATAACTGCCATGAGTCATGTCCAATGGACGCTGCTAAACTGCCACTCAATCAATAAAATCCTCAAGCAGCTTGTCAGTCGGAAGGAATTTTCTTGCCTTGAGATATTTTGCATGGGCCATCATTTTGCGAAGAACAGTTGCCTTGACTTGGGCTCTGCTACATGTGCACCACGACAACAACAGTGTGACAGATTCAAAATGGCGGAAACCACGCCCGCCATGTTTATGTTTTACCTACAATGATCACGTTGTTGTTGACGCATCTGCAGCGAAGCAGAACACACCACCGCCAGATTGGAGCGTTAGAGATCAATCAATAGGCAATCTATGCTCAGGGAGACCTTGGTGATTGTATCGGCGGCTCAGGCCTCTTTGCCTGTATCAATACGGCGAGGAGGGGAAGCTTGGCTCAGAGGCGTCTCTCTGCAGCTTCACGCATCCAGCTTCGCGCGGGCGATGGCGGTGCGAGTCGGGACTAGGCTGTCGTTTGGCTGAATAACGCAGCTCCTCGTTTTCCGAGCGGCTTCGGCCTCCACCTCGGCAGCAGAAGCAAGATGGCGGCGAACCGAGGAGCAGGTGGAGTGGTGGCGGTACACGCGGGTGCGGGAGGCGGCGGAGGGGGCGGTGGGGGCGCAGGGGTCGTAGTGCCGCCCCCGGGGCTCGGCAGGGACCCCACGTCCACCCTCTCCTCGGGCACGGGAAGCCTGCCCCGGCCCCACCCGCTGTACGCGCTCAGCGGCATGCCCTACCCGCTGCCGACTTCCAGATCCATGCGCAGGGGATTCGTCGAGGTTTGTTACATTCACATTTACGGCTCTTTGATTTACTTGATCCACTGTCGTAAGCGCAAATGACCAATTTATGTCTTAAGTACAGCACTCCATCTCACTTACATCCCACCACAGTGAAACCACGGTGCACAATATGCTTGAAGCTTTTTTGCAAATGTTCAGTTGAGTTCCTTTCATTGACTCTGTGTACCTATGTTCACAGTTTCCTGAGGTTATTTAGTGACATTTTGCCAGTGGAAAGTGTCAATACAGCTTGATATTGCGAGGAGGAAATGCAGGAAAGGGTCATAATGTGAGACACCACAGCCGCTAAGGAATGGCACCTAAGCGCCAACGGTAATGTAACTATTAACACTTTGTCCGGTGATTCCCGCATGGCTGCCGGCACCCGGTGTGTTGACCTACTTTAACAAGTTGGTCTGACCCTGTCAGCTTCGTCTTCTCCAGCCACAGTGCTGACCAAAAATCCTCCAGCGCGTAGCAACACTGTTTGAAATCCTATCAAAGCACTTTCCAGAGAGTCTTTCCTATTGGATTAAATTTCCACTGCAGTCAGTTGCAATGGAAACTGATCCCTTTAACGGGCCAGACCGGAGGAGTGTTTCACAAAGATGTCTCCAAAGCCTTTTGTGCAGTGTCTGCATTAATCTGTCCAAGACGTGATTGCAGGTAGAGATGGCACCCGTCTGGACAAATGTGCGTTATCAATCACGGAAACCCCGGGGTCGGCGGGACACGAGAGCATCAGGGGGATTGCGCACACTGAACAGCACTCTTGCCTCCGCCATAGCCGCGCTTGTCACCGCATTTAATCTGGGTCAGTGCTTGAGGATGAAACCCCTTGATGCTTAGACACACAAAGCTCGGCCGATGACTAATTGCAGTTATGTCTGTGTCAAGACAACAAAACTCCTATGATCATTGTCGTATCATGAAATTGCGCATCAGAATTTTACGCCAGGCTTTGAAAATGTTAAAGTTATTTTCATAAGTTGCCATTGTGGCAACTGTTTACAGCTCAGCAAAACAAAGTTTCCCATCAAGCCATGATTTCTCCAGACTCCTCAACAATGTCAACAAAAACTATTCTCCATCAGACATCCAGAAACCTGCACTTGCGTCGTTAGGTTCACACTGACTGACCTCTCTGTGTAGGCCTACCACAACAATTGATTTCCAACTGGGAAATGTCACTCACGTTTGTGTGAAATGCGACAGCTTTGCTAATGGCAAGTTAAAAGTCCCTATTCCCAGTGTCTCTCTTCGACTGTAAATGTCGCATTATGGTTGAGCTCTGTTGGTCAAGTGTTTGATAATTTGATTGCATATTTTTATGACCCTTTGTCTTGAGGTCCTTTGGGGTCAATGAAACCTTCAGGCGTCAGGTAGATAAAATGCCATTAATTTTGCCTGTGAAGTAACTGGGTCTGAATCAATGAGGAAGAATGGGTTTTTGACATGCATTCTCTTTCGTGATGAATATTTCACGCTGGGCAAAAGGCGAATGTTCACCGAGAGTGACATGTTCCACACAGGTTACCTGTCCAGCAGGTTTGCATTGAGGGTGGGCCACTGTTTATGGGCATCACAATGCTATAAAACTGCAGCAAACTCCCTTTTGTGCGGAATAATGTAAAAATGGGTCATTTAGAGGTTAATTTGTATGCATGCGTGCATATTGCCTTGGTGAATGTGTTTCATGAGACTGAAGCTGCTTGTGCAGGCCCCGCATGCATGCAGTGATTATCATGCAGAATGACAGGTGATGGGACTCTGCATGTTGTCGTTATCATGCAATCAAAGCTGGTGCAAAAATGCCACAGTAGCCAAAAGCTGATGTTTCATCGTGTGTCACAAAAACAATTCTTTTGCATCATCACAAAGACAATTCCTTGTCTGAAAGGCTGACCTAATTTTGCCTTGAGATTCTCTGAGAATAAAAACAGGCGATGCTGTAGTACGCGCGGAATCAAATTAACAAAAGTCTTTGAAATGTGGGCGTATCCCAGTTTGCATTCACAGAACTTTCCCTGCGCCGTTTTACAATCCACCATCATTTGAAAAAGGTGTTGTATGTAGATCTATTGTATAGTGGGTGTTTCTGCAGGTTGAACACACAATATCCATTTAGCTCTGCGCATGAATCACTTTTGTTCAAACACCACGACGGGATTTGAACGATTGGATGAGATTTGCATTGACACATCAGGGTCTGTACTTTTGCACGTTTTGTGCTCAATTATGGCTTCCCTCCATTTGTGGGTGAAAAAACACAATCCATCTGCGATTGAACGTTGAGCGATACCGACATGTGGTGAGTGGCCTCTTGTCAGTGAATCAGGAACATTTGCAGAAAACACGTCTTTTTCTGTGACAGTACGAAGCAAAGCTTTGCTGATGTGACCAGTCACAATGTCCTCAAGGCCATCAAATTCTCCATTGGTTCAATCTCCATTGTTTCGCATGCAGTATTGACTGATATTTTGCCCTTGAGAAAGCAGCAAGAACAAGCGTTGTGTCTTGCAGAATTGTCGCAGTTGCTAACCACTCACCCAAGATTCTGGTGACAAGTATATCACAAATGGTTGCACTTCTCAGCTATTGTTATTTGCTCCCGTGAAAATCAAGGAATGGAAAAAAACAATGGTTTTCCCTTTCTGCACCCATTTGTGATGTGATTTAATTGATGATTGTTGTCCTGTTCCTCAAACTAATTATTACTTTCAACACTTGTCTGATTCATTACTTGTGAGAACTCCTTGATTAGGAAAGTGGATTTCTACACACTCATTAGCAGATAATTGGGATTGAACTTGCAGCATGCAGCTCATTTCTGGTGACACTAATGTGGCTGTTCACAAGGAAAAAAACTGCTTTGACAAAACAGACTTGGAAAGTTAGAACGAATGTCTGTACAGTTGTAAAGTCAGAAAAGGTTATGTAGCAACTTTCCAGAACTTTTTATTGCATTGCATTTATTTACTGAGTAAACATATTGGTGAGCAGGTATCATTGGGGAATGAGACCAGAATGACTCCAACAAAGGGACCTGTTCCTGTTGTCAGACGAGGTGCAATAAATGCTAACGACAAATACCAACCTCAATGAAAGGTGCGATTCCGTGTGCAGATAATAGAGCTGACAATTTGTTAGTGGCTTGGCAGACCAAAGCAAGAGAAGCAGCTTAGTTCTGCTTGGGAACAGCTCCTGAATGAGCCGCCTGAAGTAATCTCTCATTTCCACAGGATCTTCTGCACAAGTGAAAGTTCTGTCCAGGACAGATGAAGCCCATTGTAATTCGAGTCGTTTTCCAGTCACCAGGAAAAGCGTGAACTGCTGCAAATCTCCTGCTTTCAATAGCTTTCTTTGATCTTCAGTCAGATTGGAATTGTTCAGGCAGATGAAAACAGAAAAGCTTTGCTTTTGCTGTGCAAACAGATTTTTCAAATTGGCTAAATCATGTGCTGAGATGGGGTGGGCCAGTCCACAAAACAAGCCCAGAATGTGTTATTGAATTTGTGTGCTCAATCGATAGCTTGCAGTCGTGTTGTGGAAAATGTTTAAAAATGTTTGTCGTCTGAATATGACATTGTATGCTCAAGTGACATCTGCAGAAGTGAATAACGTGACATCTGCAACTGAGATGTCAAACACAAGAATTGATTTTGTTGTGTTTGACCTGTTTCTTCTCTTTCACCGTAAGTTTTGAACAAAAATAAAAGAATTTAAAAAGCGAGAAAGCAAAAGATGAAGTTTTCACTTTGTGTCAAAAAAATTTTGTGCAGTTAGAAGTTCGCCTCGCACATGCGTACAAGACGGAGAATAAAGCCCGCAGGGTTCTGATGAGCACAGGCAAAATAAGGAAGCTGGGATTTTAATGAGTCTTGCATTGACGTTTCTCAAGGACGATGCACAACTTGAACTCTGGGCGACCCAGGCGTCTTGTTGTCGAGATCAGATGGGCACTGCTGGCGAGTTGAAAGGATCTCTCCAGAAGGGCTTATCCACAAAACAAGCCTAGATTCCTTCTGCAATAAAGCTCTGCACGCAAACAATGGATGCAACACGCGCTTATTTGTTCTTTGTACCCGTGATAACAGTACTTTTCTGGGAAATCATAAAGGGGAGAGAATCTCTGCCTGCAGCGCCTCGTCTTCATCTGTGTCTGTCAAACTTGTTCAGCGAGGTCTGATCACAATATTCAAAAGGCTTGGTTCTGCAATTGGATGGAAGAGAACCTACAGTGTCTTGTACTTAACGCGTTTGTTTCAACAGAAAGCATCATTCAGTCACCAATGAAACAAACGTCATTGCTTTTGGTCAGGTTCTCAAAACTTGGTCAAAGCTGCACAGGGACAGAACTGAAATGCTTTTGTATGGCAAAAAACATGTGCTTCAAGATCTCTGTGTCTGGACAACAAAAGCTAACATCTCCAGCAAGCAGATGTGATGTCCAACAAAACAAAAGGTTGCGTGTTTCCACCGGCCTACTCCTGGAAGACGCACTGATGGAAAACGAAAGATTATTCCTGCCTAAGCAAATTATTGTCCCATGCAAAACAGAAAGCAATCAAATCAGAACAAGTTTTCCCAAATGGAGAAGAAGAAATACTTTCTCGATTTTGCCAACAGTAAGTCAAGAAAGAGAAATATTCTATCTGGGTGGACTGTAGAAATTGTCCACTAGCTACTGCTACCCTTTACAGGGGTTAGTTGGGTTCATCCCACGATGGCAGAGCAAATTGGCGGCTGAACCTCTTCGCCGGTGCTGTTTGTCCATGCGATGGGAAAAGCAGAATAGAGTGCTCAGTTTAGATTTCTTTGCTCACAGACTTGGAAGTAGTTTTGTGGCATCTCTTCCCACAGCACTGCAGCTGTGTTTTCTTCATTTGAAAGCGAAGCTGACAAGATTAGATCTGCAATAGCAACCTGCCATGACAAATGTCCATGAAAAGTGACAGGAAAAAGCGAGAGTGGGAATCGTGGCAAAAATGTGACCAGAAAACGAAGTTACCCAGCATGCTTTGGAATCGCTGCCATGCGGACGAACAGCGCTCACATCCTGGGCATTTCGTACCAAACGAGAAGTGACGGCAGATTCGTTCACCACCCCACCTTTGTAAGTAACGCAGATTCACTCTTTTGGGATAGAGAGTTCAAGTCCTGAACGTTGATAGTGGCACTTTGAAGAGAGAAAATATAAACAATGTAGCAATGTAGGATCCTCACAACAACGGCGCAAAAATTTGAGCGGCCCATTTGTGGACAAAGGCGTACGATGTTTCAAGCAGTACAGGTGGAAATGTTTGTGTATGTAACGTGACTGAGTTCTCATTCAGTAGTTTTACCTGGCACCTTACACAATTCACCACAGTCCTATTGACCGTCACGACGATATGGGTTTGCGTATCAGTAACTTGAATCCAGTTTCAGGTGGTGACGTGAACGCTGCCGGTTTCCCTTTGTCATTTGCAACTCCCACGAATGACCATAAAATGTTGTGGCGCTTGGAGGTTACAAAAGAACAAAGGAATGTTGGCAAATTCCATGGTTTTTTTTATTTGTTTTGCTGCACATTGTGCACAAATTTTTGCGAGCATCTCCGAAAATGAGGCTGACCCAGTCTAAGAATCCGGTCTGCCATCAGACCAGACAGAAGTCCTTGTGTCCCTCACATCCATATGGGGCAGACGTTGCTTCAAAAAAATGACCCTCAAAACGCAGGCACACAGGCAGTGGTCTGACATTTTACAAGCAACACAGATTAATTGTCAGGACATCTTCAGGACTTTAGCCAGAAGAGCTCTTTCACCACGGAAAGATTTGAGACTCAACGTACAACCCGCTGATGGTGGCGCAGAAGACCTTTCGTGTAATTAGCCGTTTCGTGTTAATTAGCGCTTCCTTAGGTGCTGTCATTTACTCGAATTTAAAAATTTTAAATGCTAAACCTGATTATTCCTCAGGGAACAAACAACATGGATTCAGTGTGAGCGTTTTTGCCTGGTGCAAATTAAGCGGATGTCCCCAAAAGCCATAAATGGTTTGTCCCTCGAGTGGTTGGAAAGCTGTGATTCCATTGTGTGGAGAACCACTGCTCTATTTGACAAGCAACGGGGGTTTTTTTTGGTGAAAAATTGTTTGGGTCCAAACTTGACTTTCATGTCCTGCTTACACAGAAAGCAAGCCAAAACCTTGAACAGCACGGAGACGTTTACAATGATGTCCTGTAAATATGTTTTGGAGACAGGAAAAAAGAAAACTGCCAGAAGAAGGGAATGATCCTGGAGCTGCAAGAGTCTGGTGTGCATGAGTTCCATTTCAGGAATTACCCTTTTGCATGTTTTACAAAAATGTCGGTCTGTGTGAATGGCACACTAGATTATCCCGCGCACCCTAACGTACTGATTAGACTGCAGTTTTACAGGCAGATAACACAGGTTGGAGGATCATTCGCTTCTGATTTCCCAACAGACTCTTAAACAAGCGCCTGGAGGAAAAATTCCAGTGCAATTCTAAAAAAGGCAAGTTCAGACCAACCTCTGGTGCGCGCTTGTTGCAAGAACTTTTCAGGTGTTCAACACAGCACACAGGGACATTCTCCCTGAGAACCAGTTAGGCTTGTTTTTAGAAGTTTTTTTCCTTGTTCAGTGAAATGTACCATCCCTTCTCGCCAGATAAATATCACATTGTGAAAAATCTCACAGCTTTCTCATTGTCCCTCCCGTGTGATTCCAGCTTTTCAAGCAACAGAACGAAACCGAAGAAATAAATGGACATCTGAAAAGGAAGCTTCAACCTTCATGCACAATCTCACCACAACTACTGGAGTGGCATAATTTTCGCGGCTTAGTCAAAGGCACTTTACATTCATGTGTTTTGTGATGCTGACAGTGGTTGGGCTAAAGTAGGCTTGGCTGCGGATTCTAAATTCCCCATCCAGAGCTCTTCACGCGCTCTTGATGCAGACGCGGATTCCCCGAGGTCCTTAATGCGCGAGGTGGAAGGACAGCTTGGCTGAGAGGTCATCAGCTGTTCTCGACAGCTTCATGATGAGCATGCGTCATTAAGTCCCGTGTCTTTGTCTCAAAGAGCCGTCGTCGTCGCCTTGAGCAGACAGCTCGTACAGTAACCATCTGCGGCAGTGTGGCTGTGGGGCAGCAACATGAATGCCAAACAAACACCTGCAGGGGATGCATTCGTTACAACGCCCGTTGGATATTTGTCAGATAGAATAAAAAGAAACAGTGACAGGAAATAGAAATGTGGGTGGACAAGATATCCTGTTGTCTCTTGGGAAGTTTTTTTTTGGTCAAATTATCAATTGTAGACAAAAGGCATTCTGTTCAAACCTTGGTCTGATCCCAGATGAACACAAGAGAATTTTGGCTGAATGTCTGTCCCTTCTGCCTGTCTTTACGGCGATATGTAGAAAAACAAATTGCCTCCCAAAGTTCGCCGAACTTATGTTGTCAGAACGCCACCCCTCCACATCTTCCTGTTTGGAACATGTTGTAGCCAACTTGAAGCGTTGCACTTGTCGGTCCTTGCTTGTTTCTTTGTGTTGGCCTCAAAGGTTTTGTCATATTGCAATGTTTCCAAATGAAGCTGCGCACCGCATTGTTGAGATTGGGAGATTTCCCAACAGACTTAATGGCAATCTGCAGAGCTCTTCAACGAGGCCAAATCCCATGTGTCAACACGGAGCTGGTTGTACAGTCAACAGATTTTTTAACCCGTGTTTGTCCCGCTGATTTTGAATTATCTTCTCTGAGTTTGATACAAGTTGACACAAGCTTTCTTGAAACGCGGAGGTAAAGACACACGAATACCCTGAGGATTTCCACAAGGCGCTCAGTGCTGAAGAAGAGTCACTTTTGCGGAGCGCATTGAAATCGCAAAAACTCATTCAGAAACGACAAAAAATCATCTATTTTCCTGAACGAAATCAAC
>JAAUYG010165356.1_pt1 | contig 11134 bp, 8 predicted proteins | sample 7278091 | NCBI WGS metagenome assembly JAAUYG01 (sample SAMN14350201, study PRJNA611818) | marine sediment metagenome | isolation source: surface marine sediment (0.6m) | place: French Polynesia: Moorea | collected 2018-08
CCCCCCCCCCCCCCCCCCCCCCCCCCCACCCACCCCCCCCACGCCCCCCCCCCCCCCCCACCCACCGGCGCGGCGGGTCTCCCTCCTTGGTGTCTACAATGACAACAACAATGACGGCACCGTGACTCAGATAAGCCGCTCCGCCCACTTTCAGCGGCGCGTGCGGCTCGAAAAAAGAAAGAAAGAAAGAAAAAAAAATCTTGAAAGTTTTGTAAACCCTGGACAAGAGTTGAAACTACAAGATATATCCAAACAAAAGAAACAACGCAGTGCTTTGTGTGCACACATCAGTGCTAAAAAATAACATGTGTAACACACAAGTCAATGAAGTTAGATAAGTTAGAGGGAGTTCAACATTTACAACTTCCAAGCAAAAATGACAATCCAACTGAACAATCCTTCCACCTATTCGCCCCGCTCATGAATATTTACAAATGAACCAGTGACACGATGAAAAGTTGAAATAGTAACAGCAAAGAAAGAACGCACCACAAAAAAAACGCAAAACCCCTGAAAATCTGCACCAGTAAAGGGCACGTAGCAAAACACCAAAAGACCTGCTTGTTCAATAAAAGCCAAATTGCTTCAATTCGGTCAAAAGAAGTGTGAGCGGCTCGCACATATTTCGTCTGCACAGACACGGTGTTAACAATATTCATGCTGACACACAAACTTGGAACCACCGAATCGCACAAAATTCCAGAATGTTTTTTTTTTTTCTTGGGGGGGGGGGGGGCTGGGTGGGTTCTCAAATGTACATCAAAGAGCAAAATGCTTAACCCAACAGATCGCGTATTTCAGTGAACATTTCCTCGTAAATGAACTCGAAAGTTTTGATGACTATCAGGGGGCCCAAAGAGTAAGTCACCCAATTCAATTCGTTCCCATCTTCTGTCCCAAACCAGCACTTGGAACGTCTGTTCTGTCGTTTTTCTTATTGAATGTGAACCAATGGCAAGACGCTACTTTGAGAAACAAATGCAAAGTTACATAAACATGCAAAGTTACATAAACTCAGAAAACAAAACTTCGGTTCTCTGAAGCAGTCAACATAAATTTCTTTCGTCAGTCGCACGTCGTGGATACTTCCAACGATACTTGATTTGCGATAATTCAGCTTTGGCGTTCACATCGATCTCGTATAAAAAATATTCTTTCTTCACATATGATCAGTAGCATTTTATGCCCATTCTGGCAAACGGTCTTTCGCACGGAAAACTGTCTGAAAGATGTGTGATAAAATTATCCTAACTGGAATGCGATTTATGCTCATGTGTTGAGGTTATTGCGCTATCGACTCCTGCGGTCTCACTGCAGCTTCTGGGGACAAGTTGTGAGAGCTGATAGATTTGTCCACGATACTGGAGTTGATGGCCAACTTCACGTTACCAGCCAAGTGGCTGCTGCTGTCACTGCTTTCCACGACACTGCCGTGTGTCTTGGCCCGCACACTCGACACTGACTTGGGGGACCTGGGAGAGTGGGGAGACAAGTTGGCCGTCTTACTGCTGAATGCAGAGTCCGAAGAATCACACAGAACAGACAACGGTTCTTCCGTCACGGACTGTGATAGTCTGATTCGTTTGGCTGACGGCTGATCAGAACCGTTCATACTGGAAGTGTCAATCTTGGGCGATGATGTATTTCGTGGAAGGCTACTGGAATTGTTTGTTGACGCGTTCTGTGAGGGGGATGATGCTCGACCCGGGGAGGCCGTGTTTCGCGGAGGCACCGTGTCTACATTCGCTATGTGCACAATGTTTTCAGCACTGCGTCCTTCCTTCAACTCCGGGTTGATCGACACCGTAGCATTGGGAGCACTGGGGACGTACCCGGGCAGGTCGACCGATGCAGTGGCACTGGCCTGCTGTAGAGCATTCGTGATGTCGATGACATTGTTCTTGAGAGGGGAGAAGATCGTTGTGGGGTCCACCACTTTTGTGACCAGCTCTAGCGCCTCCGCCACTTCCTCCGGCGATGCTGGTTTGTTGGCGTCCTCGGAGTTGACGACGGAGTGGTCGTGGTGGCGCTTCGGGTCAGCGTACAGCAGCGAGTTCGTCGGACTGGAGGGTCTCTCCGGCCGCACTAAACTGGGATTCTCGTGCTCATCCAGGAAGCGCTCCATGTAATCCCTGAGAACAAAGCACACTAGTCATGCATCAGATCCGAAAGATTTTTGTCTGTGATCAATACGTCATTGCCGCTATCGCAGTGTTTCTGTTCTCATGAAAAAGAATGCTAAAAAGACTGTTCGTGAATCAAACTTGCCACAAGCATTCGACAATTTCAGTTTACTTTGCTGCGAAATCTGTATCGTAAGTTATGACAACACAAGGTGATAAAGGTTAGGCGTTTCCGTAACAAGAACACTCACGTCACGCCAGGATGTAATGCATACTTTTTCTTCTCTAGTCGGTTCTTGTTGGCGAATACATCGTGTCTTTCTGTCTTCTTCCACAGGTAGTAGAACTGGACTAGTTCACCCACTGATCTGGTGCGCACTTTGTTCTGCTGAATCAGGTAGAAATCCTTCCCGTAAAGGCGAAGCCCCGCTTCAAAGTTGCGGCATTCTTCTTCAGACCAAAGACTCATCGGGTCTGAAAGCACAAAATTTCACCATGTTTGCCTGTTCATCAGATCAAACAAAACAAACAGTTGGAATTATTAAATGTCCAAAAATGCAAAATTCCTGGCCTGTGTCGACACAATGCGCATGAATAAGAACCAGAGGGACTTTTATTTTTTGCCCGACACCATTGAATTGTTCGAGAAAGAAATAGTGCCTAACCAGTTGGCGGTACAGCCTGCATATTTCTTCGCCGGATGGCTTCTTCCACGTTGTGCCCACATTGCAGCAACAAGTACAAAGCCTGCAAAATACAAATTTCAGCAAATGACACTCAGTGTTTCTGCGTTGAAATGAATCATTTCTGAAATATTCGTGTGCCATTCACGACAAACTGCTTACCTGCTCATCGTCCCTGATATGTATACCCGTAGGAATTGCATGAACTCCCTGCGCACCACTAAATAACTGCTTGTGAACTTCCTTTAGGAACTCTTCCACTGCAAGTGTAAACGCTCAAATCTTGACAGTTTGCAACAAAGATAAACTTCTCTCGAAATCACGTGAAACTGGCGTTATCAAAAGGAGGCGAAGGGTCGCAGTCTTGGTGTCAATAAGTTTCCCCGGGAGGATAGTTTGCACTTTCAACACGACACGATTTGTCAGATGGAACTCATTCAGAAACAATGAAGCAAACACAAATTTCTTTTACAACACGATTTGTCAGAAGGAACTCATTCAGAAACAATGGAGCAAACACAAATTTCTTTTACCATTGCAAGTTTCCAACTTCGAAGGATCCCACAGCAGTCGGTCTTCATTCTCGTACGCTGCAAAGGAAACCCAGATTTTGTGAGATAAAGGTTCAGATAAAGGCAAATTAGTCAATGCCTTTCAGGTTGGGAACTCTACCTTGGTGACCAGTAATTGACCACTGGACACAACACCAGCAGGTTGGTGTACGAGCTGTAGAAATGTAGATGAGCTCTCCCTGTACACCCTGTGGGAATGCAGGTCCTTACTTGGGAGATGTGGGTTGGCCATTCCATCATGCCCACAAAAATGTTATGCCAGAGCCGGAGTTAAAACCATCGTCTGTGAACTTTGGAATCCGACACTCTGCCAACTGAGCTGACCTGACTGCATGCTCAGGGTGGGGGACAAACAACTACGCTTCGTCAGCGTAAAGGCCGAGCGGGTTCCTGTCACGTGACCAGGTCATATCAGGGTCAGAAGGGGGGGGGGGGGGGTTCTCAAGAGTTGGGGCCACGATAACAATGGCTCCACACGGCCGTCCCGGCTTACAGCCGCGCTCGGCTTGAAACGAAATTCCACTGCACGCAAGAGCAAAATAGAATTCCAAAGGAGTGATGGCTCGCTGGTGAAGCTGTGATGTGGAGAGGGAGCCACCGTGATCACACGCCCGTGGCTGGAGCACCACACAAATACACACGGACCGATTTATGCGGGACCGTTCCCAGTTTACAAGTCTTTCACTTGAAGCCAGTGGTTGATATTTCACTCACCTGGAGCATCTCCGTACTTTGAAAGCCCAGGGGGAACAACCGCTTGAAAATCAGATCCAACATTTATGGTCTGAAACGCAAAATGTTGAGAGTTAAAATTTTCAATTGCAACTTTTTGCCGACAACAAAGGAGAAAGAAGGAAAGAAAGAATGATAAACAACGCAATATCACTCATTTCGGCCCCTCTTACCTGAAGCAGCGCGGCATAAACAAGGGTGCTTATCAGCATCGAAGCCGCGTGCGTGAGAAAGAAGCACATGAGCAAGAAGTCCCATGAGTAAGCAAATCCACGTGTGTGCAATTTTAAGTTTGTGTTGTTTTTGAGATGAATTGGAAGAGGCAGATGATGACAACAACGACGACAACGACAGCATGGTGACTCAGATAAGCTGCTTTACAAGCCGTTAGAGCGGTGCGCGCGGCTTAAAAATAAGCCACGCCCACCCATGTAATCACTCAAAAATCTTGCATTTCAGCGTTCTTGGTGGAAAGCACACACGATTTTACGCTGCTCCACCAATGACGAAACGTCTTTTCCAGGTTGCAAGAAATTGGAAGAAGTCAGCTTACCTTTTTCCAGTCTTCATCCTTTTGAGGTTGATAATCTTCATCAGCCGATTCATCTTCCTCGTCTGAGCCTGCCTGGTCCTGAGCTGTAAATTGCAGAGGAAATGTAACTTCAGCCCTGGTGCAGCGATCAGCTAAAGAAAACAAGCACGCGCGTAAAAGGCTACGTGGCATAAATGCCATTTCAGTAATCTCTTTCAACCGTCCCACCGCAAGTGTGGTGCTTTGAAGAGTACCCTGTCACTACTGTTGTGGATGCGACGGTTTGAGAAGCAGTCTTGGCATGGAAGGGGGAAGTGTTCCCTGACAACGCAAACGACAACACGCACACATGACCCAGCAAAGTCATCCACTTTCAGCTGCGCAGCGTGAGAACACACGGGCTTTTGCTGTCCTAGCCGCGCCCATCCATGCACCAGGAAATAAATTAGGGTTGGGAATTTGTGAAAGTTTTAATTGGGGTGGGGGGCTGGAGTCCAGGAGGATGACAATGACAGCGACAACGGCAGTGTGATTCAGACAGGCCACTCTACTTGTTCTTGTGCGCGGCCCAAAAACCGGGCCTTCCAGCAGAAGCCTCCAAACAAACAAGTTGCACCACTCTGGCGGGCAGAAAAAATTTGGTGGCTTCGTGGAAAGATCAGAACTTCCACGTTCCAGCTCCAGTGAAAGAATGTTTTGTTTCTTTCTCGATTTGGAAAGGGATCAAACAAGGGAGCTCATCAGCGTCCAAGCCGCACCCGTGAGCAAGCAGGTTACACCATGCAATGATCTGTTCCAATATTTGTCACACGGTGCAGCACTGAGCACAACACGGGTCGCCATATTAGATCAGCCATGTTGGCCAATTACCTAGGCAAGGAGTACGAGAATTGCATTGGGGTCCTACCTAGGGCGGAGGGGGGGGGGGGGTCCCCTGCATCTACGATGATGACAACAACAATGACATGACAACACGGACGGCACCATGACTCGCATAAGCAGCTTCGCCCACTTTCAGCGGCGTGCGCGGCTTAAAAACTAGCCGACAAGCAATACTGTTAACTGCGTGGCGATACCACTTACATCTTAACAAACGCGCAGTGTTCGACTTCAGGTTAACACTGTCCATGAGGTCATTCACACTTGTCGAGTTGTCATTTTCTTCATCTTTGAGAAAGTGCAAGTCTCTGGCGATTTCATCTTTGTCTAATGTCAAGTCTTGATTGCTGAGGATTTCTTCTTCGCTGCTGGATCTTGATTCTTGAAGAGGTTCATTGGCTGGATTTGGCGGCCCAGATCCATTGTAACCATACATGGCCAGTAGCTCATCAAGAGGCATTTCTCCCTCCTGAAATTGAGACAAAAAAGTGAGGATACTCGCGCAAACCGCACGCAATTTTTCCAGGCCCTGGATTCCTTTAATGTGCAATTGACAGAACCGGACTTCTTGTTGCTTCGCTGAAGAATTCTTACCTTTTCAAGATCATCCAACTCATTCCCAGCACTTTCGTTGCTCATGGCTTCTTCTTCGTCAAGTGTTTGCTCATCATCAAATTCATGAACCAACATATCAGCAGTTGGATCGAATTCCCTGTCTGTGTCTGAAAAGACCGCAACAAATCTATTTAGATGATCCACAAAGCTCCAAGTCGCTTTGTCAATTCTGTGCGAACAGAACCGAAATATATACGAAAGAACTGAGAACTGACAGGAGTCTGGATTTCCAAACATGTTCGTTTCCCCATCAAATAGACAATGGTCAGATCTGGACATTTCAGCTGTGGGGTTAGAGCTATCTGTATACTCATTTTAGAAAGAGGCAACTTTTGGTTCGAGAAACAAGAAGAATCTTGATTGGACTCAACTTGAAATTTGTTGGATTCTGAAAACCGAATCGACGAGCATCAGAATGGAAATCAAAGACATCTTACCTGGACTAGAGTCACTTGTTGCCTGGAAAAAGTGAAAACAAATTATTATTGATACGACAAGGAATCCCGAAAACTCACTGACACAACAAAACTCAACTGCAGAGGCAAGAATTTTTAATCCAAAGTTCACGGATGTTGAACCCAAATCGACGAGCGGCAAAATAATTTCACTAGATCTATCTTCATCTTTTATCATTTATTCTTCATTCTCTTGCACCAAACTCACAAAACTGGTTCACTGTATGCCAGGGACCATTTTCAAATGAGCAAATCTTCCCTGAAATCAAAACAAATGAAACAAAATAAAAGAAAACTAGTTGAGAAATATATTTTTTCGCGTACCTCGGTGGCCATCTTTGTATGACTATTATGGGATGGCGCGTGATGCGGCTGCGCAAACATCTTGACTGAGAACTGAAATTTGTGCCGGAAAATTTGTCTGCAACTCAGCTTCTTTGCGAAGAGTTTTCCTTGCCTGATCCGTTTATTTGTTGTTTTTGCTAATCATGAGAACATAGACATAGCTTGAGTAAATTTACAAGCTGTCTGATGGAGCCTAAAGTTGAGGATTTGCTCCTTCTGGATCTTTTTTCCCCTCTCGTTTGTTTAACACACGGACAGAAACGCGGACAAACGGAGCCCCTAGTTACGCCGAAAACACTGGCGCTTGTATTCTCCTGTGTGCTGCCAATGCGATGTCGACGAATAAGAACAAGAAGGATGCCTTTGGCATTTCCGTGTAAGTAGAATCTATACTCTAGATCTAAATCTACAATTTGTCGAGATGTCAGTCACAATCGGCAGAATTTCGAGCACCTGTTTGTCGGCATTACGGCATGGACCAATGCAAGAGGTTCTGGGTAAAGATGAGGCTCATTCATTTGCAAATGTGTGTTTTTTGCCAGATTTTGATCTCGATCCGCCTTACAAGTGTCCTGCAACCACCCTCTCTTCAACCCTCGGGACACAATCTCATGTAAGGTTCAGGTTCAAAGATTGCACTCTGCTGTTTCACGAGAGATGCCAACACAAGGAGCTGCAACTGCGAGCTTCAACTCGGCCGGGTGTGTGTGGTTGCTGTTAAAAGAGAAAGAAGTTGTGTGTTGAAAATATTGACACATTTTACGTTTCAGTGCGTCTGGTAGAATGGGAGGATCCCAGATGACCAAAAGTAAACGTAATGTTGCTCCTGGATCAATGGAGAACAGCAATCGTCTGCGGAAAGCAACGTACGGTGGTGCCTCCAGGTCAATGGTGTCATCAACCAGCAAGAAAAATGCCACTCTTGCAACCGGTTCTGAGAAGTTGCAAGGACCCAGCAAGCCTCCTGTACAAGTAAGGAAATCTAGTGCAGAAAAACAACAACGACAAAAAAAAAAAAAGCAAGCAGAGTCTAAAGTCCTTCCAACATTGTCTTGTGAGAACATCCTGACCTCGAACAGGAAAGGAGTTGTTGTTGTGTAATCTTCTATCCGGCCTCATGTTTGTGGCAAACATTTCTCGTTCTTTTGAGGTGATGGACGATGCCGGGAACGATGTGACTCCGCAGCCGCTGCTTCAGCTAGATCCCAATGTTCTGCGGAAAAATCAGAGCAACATTTTGGCCGACAGTTCCGGGGGAACGGTGTGTATTCACAAAAGAGCCACAAGAGTATGTTTCACATAAAATCTTTGGTCCCCCCACCGGAAAGTAACATGAAAAAATGTTTGATGTTTTCAGCCGTCAGAATTGATGTCTCAGGCTTCCATTTACCAGACAGGGACAGTCACAGCCAGCACTTTTGGTGGCGGACCTTTCACCAGGTATGATCACTGAGCAACTTGATCATTCTTTCATTGTTTTTAGGCCGCGCGGCTGAAAGGAGAGCTTCCTATGAGTCCCTGTTGTTGTTGGTGTTGTCATGGACAGACCCTCCTCTGGAAAAAAAACCTGGATCATGGATGGCCATGCGGCCTTGACGCTTATCAGCGCCCTTTTAAAATGTGTCATCCCGGCGGTTTTAGTGGCTGCATGCCGCACAATTTAGGGGATCACAGAAGGAATCACAAGCTTGGATGGATGACCTTCCTCTGCTCTCTGCCTCTGTTTTTGTGTGTGAACTGCTGCTGTTGGATGCCCGTGGCTTGCCATGCTGAAGGGAGGGACAAAGAAGAAAACCAGAAAGTGTCTCGAAAAAGAAAGTGTCATTCACTGTTTTGAGATACGACTTTCCACTTCCAGCTGATTCCTTTTCTAATGATGTCTCGCGCTTGCTAGTGTTCACTGGCTTCACAAAACGAGAGAAAGGAAAAGGTTTAAAGTGTTCATTACTCAAGTGTTGCTTTTTTATGAATGTGACTTTTGCTTCAATATTTTAACGATACATTTTGCGGAATGGAATTTCAACTTTTCACAGTTTGCGTAATTGCTGAGACAATGGACACTGGGGAGTTTCAAGTTGAGCACTGTTGGTACAAGTTGTCCTTGGTCAGGAAAGATCAAAGATGTGGCACTTTTTGTCTGTGGGCAATTTATTATTATTATTATTATTTTGGCACGAGAAAGAGGATGCAGTTTCTTTGTGAGCAAAAGTAATTTCACTGGTTCACTGGCTCTTTTTGAAGCGGTTGGAATGTTTTATTTTTCTCTCTCGCACGAAATTCCTCGTAAACTGCTGCAGTGCGCCTAGAGCTTCCATTTGTGCCTGACGTAAAATATATGGACACAAAACCGTGCATGGGGCGCCACCTTAGACAACTCTCTGGGACTCATTTGATTTCTTCGTGCAGATCAGTATTCAGTACCTCTCAGTCTGGCAGATCCACGGATTCTCCCGAGGACCTGGAACCTTCAGCAGAAATAACACCCGCATGGACTGGTAAGGAGCTAACTTTCGGTCAACCTTTTCCGGCTAACTTTGCAGCCTTATGAAGTTTTAAACACCAAGCTGCACTGCAGACAAAAATCCGAAAATGTTCCTGCCCGGCTCAGGCCTTGCACCGGAAATGGTGATTGTTAGATTCCCGGACGGATTGTATTGCAGAAATTCGACAAAAACAGGAGGAAGTCAAAGAAGAAGTGGTCGAAGCTGATCTCGTAAAATCGGTGCCGATAGATCTTTACGAGACCGAGACGATCTGGCTGATCGACATTCCCGGGGTCTGTGTGGCAGCGGACGGGGACGATGCTCCGCTTGTTCATGAACAGAATGCAAAGTACCAGGAGGTGAGTGTTCCGCAAGCATGCTGTGGTGGGGAGTCGAGAAAATCACAACATTCCAGATGAAGACAAGATGGAGCAAAACAAGGGAATCGATTCACATATCTTGTTGTTTGAAAGACGCGCTTGTGGACAGGAAACATAACTGGTGAGAAATGACAAAAGAAATGCTTCTTCCCGCTTTTACTTTGCTCACCTTACCAGCGCCAAGAGAGATACAACAGGAAGCAAGAGCATGAACAGTTTGTAAGCCATGCAGTTTTGTACATGAAAAAGCACTTTTCGTTGGGTTTTCCACCAAATATGTTGCACTTTATTGTAGCAGTAGGTGAGAGACCGTTTTTGGAATGACATTTGCCAAAATGAATCGGTGACGTTTCGTGTGGGAAATTCAACAATCCAATTTGCGGGGATGGATTGAAACAGAAAATCACGAATTGGAGCCTTTGGCGAAACAGCCATAGTAACACCCACCCATTTTTCTGGTCACTTTCTGTTCTTGCACAGTAGCGTCCTTTGACACTGTTTCTTGTTCTCATCTCATCAGAAACTTCCGTTTTTGGCCGCGCAAGGCTGCAAGCGTTTGAGGAGGTTCGAAATGGGCAGAATAAAAAAAGTGCTGTGTGCAATTTCTAGCTGAGAATTGAAGGTCAAATCAGGAAATAGAAATTTTCGAAAATTTGCACGGATTTCTGTCAGCACTCTGTGGGGACTCTCATGAACTTACATTTCAAAAGCAAAATATAATTGAAACGATTGTTGACAAATGCAATTGGTCCTGATGTGACTGTTGTTTCTTGCATTGTCACCCCTAAGATATGTTTGTATTGACTTTTTTTCGCAAGCTTCGGGAAACAGGAATGTCAGAAGAGGTAACGCTATTGATGGTTGTGCGTGTGTGTGTAGATGCCTCCTTAGATTCTTGAAAAAATCAAAAAAAGCTACAAGTGCCGAAACTGAACCCTTTTGCTGATTGTACAGACTTCTGTTCGCCACTTTTTGCTCCAGGGTCAGAAATGAAGCCAGAGGTTTTTTGCTCAGAAGCCAGTTTTACCAGAATAAAAAATGCAACTCTTTTTCTCATCGTTGCAGCTGATAAAAACTCGAGTTGGAAACGACAGGTATGCTGAACGAGGAATGAACACCTTCAACGAACCTCCCAAATTGAAGAGCATTCAGACGACAAAAATTAACTACTCTGTACGTTGTAACTGCGGTTTTCTGCTCTCAGTTTTGTTACTTCGTTTCTGTGAGAAGTGTTGTGAATTCCCAAGTGGAACACTGGGCAGCGAATGACGGCGTTTTGTTTGTTTACTTGCAGGAAGCAGGGGTGACCGCGACAACTTGGGACATGTTTGACAC
>JAAUYG010011963.1_pt1 | contig 11133 bp, 7 predicted proteins | sample 7278091 | NCBI WGS metagenome assembly JAAUYG01 (sample SAMN14350201, study PRJNA611818) | marine sediment metagenome | isolation source: surface marine sediment (0.6m) | place: French Polynesia: Moorea | collected 2018-08
AAAAACTGCCAAAACTGCTGTTTTGAAGATAAATCAGGCAATATCATATTCATAAAGACCAACTCTTACCGCCACAAAGGAAACCAATTACTTTATTAATGGCGATTCTGCTATTCTAAATACGCGGCATTTTGTTGCCATTGTAGGAACGTTTGAAAAATCAACTAAAGCCCTGAGGCGAAACCGCTTTGACTGAACCTGCATGGGACCGACCCAAAACGCGCTTTATGTAACAATAATTATGACAGTTTCTTTAGACAAATGTTGATTTAAATCTGCAAACTTGGTATAGGATTTTACGAAAGTAGTTTGTAGCGCACCCTTTTGAAAACAGAAAGGTTGCCCTCTAAGCCTCCGGTATGCACATGTAGTTGCTCTGAAATTCTAGCACATATAGCTCACCAGACAGTCTGGCGTTTGACACCAAATTTGATTTATCGCTTTTAGATGGCACTGGAGCCAGCAATCACACACTTGACAAAGCAACCATCATTAACTTTTCCTCATTCTAGGGAGAGTTCTCTACTTATGACCCCGAAAAGTATCCCCATATCGCTCGACTGTGGCGGCGGTAGAACAAGGGCAACGGAGGTGGAGACGGCGGGGCATCAAGGGTGGGAGGAAGCTAGGATGGGCTCGTCAGTGGTGGTTTGAGGTGTGTGTGTTTGGAGGGGGAGGGGGGCTGCCAGACGGTAGGGGGCGTTACAGGGGTGCTAGCGCGACGGATGGAGGCCTTTGTGGCTGTCAAACTCTGACAACTTCATATCATGCAAATAACCATGCCACGGACCCCAAATGACCGGCCGTTCGCCACTCCGCGGGCTGTTTATCCACCCAGCGCTGTCCATTTAAAGATGACGGCTTTATCTGAAGAAGCATCTGCAATCAGGTCCGCTCCGGTGAAGATGCAATCCTTCTTCTTGCCTTTCTCCCGTTCCCCTCCTGAAGTAATATTGTCTTTAGCTAAGGTTCTCCTCTCAGGGCGTTTGCTGACGTGGCAGGGAAGTGCGAGGAATGGTCATTTTCCCCGATAAAATCGACTGAAAGATTTTGGCTTGATACAACGAAGAACCGCGTCAAGAAGAGAAATGTTTGTACAAGAGGAAACGTCATGTCAGACCGTCAGTCTGATAAATTGTGTCCCACTGCACCTTGAGCAGCCCCCCTTGCCGTAAATACGGCATTGTTTGTACAAATCCCATACCCGCGGAAAGGTGTAGTGTTGCCTTGCTGAATGGTACCCTCTGATTGAGAAATAAAATAATAATTTTGATAGAAAGTTTCCACCTGGGTCAACGTCAACAAACACTTATGTGACAATATGAAATTGGAATTGAATTTCGGTAAAGAAGTTGGAGTGAAGTAGGAAACGTCTATAACATAAATTTTCAGACTTGTTAGTTTGCAATGTAATTCTATTGGACGTGCCTCGGACTATATAAATAGATATCCCATAAGATTCTCCACCTGTGAATGTCTTACAACATGCGAGGGTTCTTTGACCTACATGTAATGGGAATTACCTGATCATTCGGACGATCTGGTGTTCAGACATCGTCAGAGTGTGAACTGTTTGCTTCGGTTCAAGTGAAATTCAATAAATTCAGAATAATTTATACAGTTTATAGATTATGCACGTGGATACAATGTAACTTTGTGTGTAATCATATCCTACCCAGGACTAAACGCAGCTATACATGTGTAACTAACATTTTAGGTTTGAGCGTGTCACTTGGGCCGTTATCACAAAATGCATTCGACTGCCTAATTTTTAACTTTGCTTGATTTTCGTTCTTCCGAATTATATGTGCTTTGTTATCATATAGGTGTGTTTAGCGTTGAAATGTACCGAGGGTACGAAATAAAGATGCTGATAATGCTGCTGCTGCTGCTGCTGATGATGATGATATAACTACCGGTATAAAGTAATACCACTAACTACATTGTAATTGTATTAAAATCGCTCACCCATGGGTATATTGCTTCACCAGTGTATTCAGCGGAAGTTTTATCTCTAAGGCCACCATGTTCCACTCCGAGATCCCTATCAATAAATCTCCACCAAAGAAGATCGAAATAACATTGTTGGGCACCTCACAGCAAGAAATCGACTCGGCATTTTAGGCAAAGCAGCAGGACGTGTCTCCAAACAGGGTAAGACAAGCTGAGAGCGAAAATAGGGAGCTTGCGTAAACGCTTGTAACATCAGAGGGGAGTGCGACTGGGAGCGCGACCCGACAAGCCTGCTGCCGCCTACTGCATGCATGCCAGTGAAAGTAGATGATGGACAGTTATCATAACATCAGAGGAATACCGCGTTTAACCCCGTTCAGGGTATTAACCCCCCTTGCCTTTAGTGAAGTCCCTGCTTCAGGGTGTACCGATACCCGTACACTCAATTAGTGGATGATGTCCTGCCTTGTAATCCCCATTGTTGCTGGCGAACCAGGCGAAGCAAAACAACCCTCGGGTCGCAGGATAAAATGTTTTCTAATCCGCTCCCCTGGGGGCAGCACCTTTCAGGTGAGACCCCAGCAAAGGGAGGAGGTTTACCCAACAGTCTTTTGATTTTCTTCAACCGGTGACTTGTCGTCGCACGCCTGAGTCCCTTCATTCGTGTGGCTCTGGCCCTCATTCGTTTGTTATTAGCGACAGTGAGGAGCAACTCGACCGTGTCGTGTATGAAAAATTCGAATTTTTACTTTCTTCACGGTAACGGTTTCCGCTTTCTCTTTGTAATAAAACGAGGGAGAAAAAAATACAAAGAAAGAATAAAACCCCGTCTGTTCAGTGCGGAAGACTGGGAAAAATATCATCCCAGGATTCTGGTACTCGCAGATGACGAGCACTCGACCGTGGCGGGAGGATTTACCCCCTCCAAGACGGGCTCTGAGACAATGGTCACGCTTGGCTGCGATCACGCATTGATCAGATCTCCGTCTGGGAAAGACTGTGGTACTGGAGGGTATTACTGCAAAAAAAGTTTTTTATGTTCTTTTCTCCCGCCCAGCGTGACGGGGAAACAAAGATTGATCCGCGCCAATGAATTGTCGTCAGCTTTTGTACCGGAGATTGATCCCGTGGTAACGGGGAACATTCCCACGGGTTATAGGCGGGGAAAGCCGAGTGCCATACAAGGCGGCTTATATTATAGGGCGGCCTGGACTCCCTGGAGGCTGCTCTCCATGCATGGTGCCACCAATGGGGTGGGGGGACCGTGTCAGTACACGGCGGATAGCCCAGTGGTTCCACTGCCTGAATCCAGCAGACACGGGCGCACAAGGATTACATAAACGTCCAGAAAGGCAGCACTTAATGGCAAATCGATGTCCGCGAAGCTTTTAAGGTCAGTATCGTTACAAAGGCGGGCTCTGTCACTCCTCTGTTATATACGTCTTTGATTTATGTCTCCTTATGGAGCTATGGCGTGAGGGAAAGAGCGGAGCAGTGCGTCGATGGAAGGAGAAAAGGGGCAAAAAGACGCCGGGGTCCGGAAGCCGGGTATGCGTCACGGTCGACTTAGCATGGTCTTTATCCTTGGATTCACGACAGGAAAAGCGCTATTCAAAGCTTTCAAAAGAGACGCAGCCATTGTGAAGGTTGATGCGGAACCAGATGCCGTACAAAGTACATATAAGTAAAAACTATTCATTATTTAGGTCGAAGTGTGTCACGTTAGTAGGAAACAGAAGAGCCCCCGTATGTTTACTAGATATTATAGGCTTCATCTATAGGAATACTTGTTGGGCCACATTTTTGCTTCACCAGATATATTGGCCAATGTGTTATACAGAGATGAAAGGGGTGTTTGACAAGAAATCACACAGCTGTATTCCGTCGGCACAGCAGCTGTTAATACCTATACGGACAACTATGGTTGATCGAAGGCTGACGATGGTTCAGACGTCAGACTGACCGCCTAGGGCCGTCCCGACTTCAGGGCCCCGGTCGGCCGGGCTCTGGTGGCTGTGGGCAGCCGGGCGTGAGCCTCTGGCAGGCATGAGACGGGGTCAGGGGGGCTAGGCGCGTGGTCAGAGACCGGAGGTGAGATCCCTTGGCCTCAATCCTTGTCGGACTGTGAGACCGCTGTCTGTTTGCCAGTCAGTCAGCTGTCAGTAAACTTCGCTGTCACCTGCTCGGGGCGGCAGCGACATTACAAGACGGGAGTAATCACTCGGGTAGCTGTGGGAAAGTACAACCAGGTGTCTGATGGATTTCCCAAACCGCTCGGTTATTACTTTTCTGGTAGGCGGGGATCATTGCCACACTATGCATGACAGCACAAAGGGGGAACAGGCACAGAGGAAACGGTTCCGTTGAAATGGAAAAGGAGCTAAAGGTGAACCCCCGGACCTTGCACAAAATTTGGTGAATGATGAAACGAGGGCTATGTAATGCAGTCATCTGATACATGTTTATCATTGTCATATTTTAATTCATCTGATACATGTTTATCATAGTCATATTTTAATGTAATTACCCCTGCATTGTCCATCACAACATAACCATGATATTCTTTTTTGTATTCAGGTATTCAAGTTCTGGGACCCAGAAGAGTGGCAGGTCGGGTGATAATAGGGCAACACCCCTGTATGACTAAGGCGGATACTGTCTGAAGACGATCGGAGTTCCCGCGGATTTCTCCAAAAGGAAGCAGACGACATGTCACGTTCCCCACGTGTTTCTGTAGGACTGGACAAATAACTCGCCTGGAGTTGACACTATACGAAGATCGCGAACTGTGATATTTCCGCCTAATAAAGACGACTTTGTTTGAAAGTGTGCCGTGCTCGATCAGTGGTGTCTCCCAACAGACGAAGCCAAGGAAAATTTTGTTGCAGGCACGCGTGACTTCGCCCTCGGGTATTCGGAATTTGCTGAAGGATCTAGGAGAGAGTGAGAGGCTCTCCGAAGGTGTAAAACTTGAAAATACTGATATCGGCGCCAAAAAGCAGTAATTGCCATATCGCCTGCCACATAAACATTGTTTGTGTTCGGTTGGTACGACACAACGCTGCCAAGCTGCTCAAAAATATTGCTATCGATTCCTGACAGTTGGCGGAGGCTCATGAAAAATTAAGCAGCTCCTTTCCTTTTTCGGTCGAACGCACTTTCCATATGCACAGCGCGTGAGCGTCGTTGGCAAGATGGCGAGAAAAAGCGACACTTACGCCATGAGAACGTTGTCGCTTTGGGCGATATTTGGGATGTTATCCGTCCATGGAAACCACGTGACTACGATCGAGTATACTATGCTAGAGGAGCAGAGACCCGGAACAATGGTGGGTAACGTCAAGGTGGACTCCCAGCTGGAAGCCGAGCTTGATCCGGACGTTCTGGATCAGCTAACGTTCAGTCTGCTGCCTGGGGATGACGGCGGGCGATTTGTGGACTACTTCTCCATAAACGCTGCGACAGGGATGCTGGGACTGAGGGCGACCATAGATCGGGATCTGGAGGGAATCTGTGCATTCCAGGATGACTGCGTGGGGTCATTTGGTGTAGCAGTTGGACCAGCTCAGTACTTTCGCACCTTCACGATCAATGTGATCCTCTTGGACGTCAACGACAACGAACCTCGGTTCACCGAAAGCGATTTCAGGATCAACATTTCGGAATCGGCCTCGCCTGGGATGAGGTATCCCCTGCCGTCCGCCTCCGATCCTGACAGTATCGAATTTGGGATCTCCGAGATCCACATTCAACCTGCCAGTGAATACTTCACAGTTCAATGGACACGTGATTTTCAAGGCAAAGTCCAGCCCTTGTTGGAGCTTGTGAGAGCCATAGACAGGGAGGAGGTATCAACCCTCGAACTATCTATAGTGGCACTGGACGGTGGGAACTCTCCCAGAAGCGCTCACCTTCTGGTCCATGTTACCATCGAAGACGCCAACGACAACCCCCCACAGTTTGATCAACCGTACTACCAAGCCAGAGTGGACGAAGATGCGTCGCTTAACACGGTGATCCTGACTGTCAGAGCTGTGGATCCTGATCTTGGGGTATACGGACAAATTTCGTACTCTTTTGCCCCTTCCACTAGGGCTCTGTATGGTGACACGTTCCATATCGACTCCAGAACGGGCGACATCCTACTCATTTCCCCACTGGATCGAGAGGCTCAGGACTTCTACGGTCTCATCGTATTCGCGAGGGATATGGAGCAGGAGCAGCCAAAGGAAGCGTCCGTCAACGTCCACATTTACGTGAATGACGTCAACGACAATCCGCCGCAGATCCGCGTGAATGCGTTAGGGAACAGCGGCCGTGTTGCGGTGAACGAATCCGCTCAGATCGGGACGTTCGTAGCTGTGGTTCTCGTCACGGACAGAGACGAAGGCAGGAACGCCGAGGTCACGTGTGACGTAGACAGTGACGTATTTACCCTCCAGAGACTTCTGGCTAACCGGTACAAGGTCATCACCAGAAGCAGTCTGGATAGAGAGATCACAGAACAAGTGGATATGGAGATCCGCTGTCGAGACAACGGAGAGGTGTCCCTGGCAGATAGCCACAGCCTGACGGTCTACGTTAATGACGTCAACGACAACACTCCGACCTTCGTCAATCCAGAATACCACGCCAGAGTTCTGGAGAATGCTCCTCCAGGCACCCCGATAATCCAGGTCCAGGCCGTAGACAGGGATTCCGGAAAGAATGGACAAATCGTGTATAATCTAACCGAGGACTATGAACAGCTGTTTACAATAGATCACGAGTCCGGGATCATCAGCACCAACACCGTTCTGGATCACGAGGACACGCAGCTGATTCAGTTCCCTGTGACTGCGAGCGATCGAGGAGACCCGGTTGTCCTATTCTCTTCCGCGGTGGTGAAAGTCTACATTCTGGATGTGAACGACGAGGTCCCACAGTTCAATCAAGAGACCTACACGTTCGTGGTCGTGGAAAACCAGCCAGCAGGCACTGAACTCGGGCGCTTGGTGGCTCTGGATGGGGATTCCCCACCTTACAACCAAATCCAGTTCAAACTGGAACCGATCACTCCAAGATCCGGAGATTTCTTTCATATGGACCAGAACAGTGGACTCCTCAAGACGGTTCAGCCTCTGGACAGAGAAATCCAGACTTTCTACCACTTCACCGCCGTTGCCTATAACAATGGGACTTCGCTTTCTGGAACAGCAAGCGTCACCGTATACGTAGCTGACGAGAATGACAACCCGCCTATTATAGATTTCCCAAACTCGACCAACTCCTCGATCCAGATTTCTAACGAGTTCCCTGTCGGACACAGGATCACGCAGATCAGAGCACACGATTTGGATGCCGGAGGAAATGCTGAACTTAGCTACTTCTTGGCGTCTCGTAGAGAATCGAATCACAACGCCTTCACAGTCGATCCTAAATCCGGAGAACTGGTCCTTGCCAAGGACGTGTCTGATCAGGATCTATTCAGCTATGACGTACACATCGTTGTACGTGATGGGGGAGTTCCTCAGAGATTCGCATCTGCCAACCTAACAGTAATCGTCAATAGATCCTTGATCTTCTTGCCGCGGTTTCAGGACCTTCCCGACGATCCAGAACGGTCCGGTGGTGCAACAATGAGCAACATGTTCCTCATCATAATCGTGGTGGCTGTAACCAGCGTTATTATCATAATCCTGCTAGCAGCCATAGTATGCGTGTTGCTGAGATCCAGAAGGAAGGGGGTCCCACCTCCGACGTCTGGCCTGTTGGTGGCGGAACACGGATCCATGATGGGCAGCGTCACCGCTATCAAGGGCAAAGAAGCTGACAGCGATGACAACGGCAACAAAGAGCTAGCTTTCAGTCCAAACCCGGTCTTTCTGGATTTCGAGAAGGGTTCTTTGATTGCCAAAGATAACTATGGAATGGAGGTGGATAGTGAAAAGGTAAGAACATAATTAAAAATTAAATATATAATTAAAAAATAAATGTAGAATTAGAAAACAAAATAATGTTAATTTAATACTTGGTAGATAAATAGTAGACGTGGCAACTCATCATCTCCAGTATCTATAATAAAATGTTGCAAGATGTTGGTAGATTTAGTAGACCAAAAGCATGAATTGGCGGCAGCAATAAGGAAAAAAATGTCGGTTACTGTTTTGTGAAAGCACCACAAGTATTTTATGTATGGTCAGTGTTCTTTTAGTATATAAACTATTAAAACAAAAAACATATTTGATGATGTGCTCTTGGGGCCCCGGGAAGACTCCGAATGGACGTTTACTTGATTCAACCTGTCACAAACGTACACCTTTTATCTTTTCCATTCACCCCGCCATTATCCCCACTCATTCTTTCAATGTCCACTGTGCAATCGACGAGGTCTCGACTTGTTAAAATTCAGAGAGGAAAAGAATGGAATTTCTTACCCACTTATCCACTTGACACCTCGTGCAATCAAGATGTTTATTGCGATAGTGTTCCCCGCCTATTCACGCCGCGAGTATCCTTCGGCGCGTCGGTTTTCACAGCTGACAGCTTCATTACCTTCCTCTGATGACCAACTAAAACTGCATTGTGCTGAGCCGGACGACAATGGCCTGTCACTTCTGTGTATAATGACGGCGGGAACTGCTTCGTATTTTATTCCCAAGTGGGATACTTGTGATTTGTAAAGAAACCAAAGCTGCTAAACCATCATGTTGCGTAAGATCTGTTGTTCTTGAGAGCGGAGACAGGTTCATGTAGCATGTGTTACCGGCATGGTTTGGCGTGCAGGCGATGTGCCATTGCATGCCTTGTGCCCTGCTGCAGAGATTGACATCAGATGCAGCAATGTAGCAGTAATTTAAGGCGTGTGACAGACAGATTGCTCGTTTAGGGGAAGGAAGCAAATTTTAGTAGAAACGTTAATGACGCAAACAGCGCTTTAGCACCGATTGAAAATTGTGCAGGTATGTATGTATTTGCCGAAACCATAAAAATAATCTCCACTGTAGCTTTTACAAGCTTTGCACGGCTTAGACCTTCCTGTGGGCCGAGAACATGGCTGTGCAATCCATATCCAAATAACATTTTGAGATTCTACTGCAGTTTCTACACTGAAACTCGCCGTTACGTAAGCACATCATCGTCGTGGTCCTCCTCCTCCCTCCTCATCCTCATCCTCATAATCGCCATCTGTTATAATTGATGTAATATGGTTGACATATGTGTTGCAGAACAATTTGAGCCCCGCTCCCGGTGAGTCCAGAGACGTGACACCGGAGAAAGTTCCCGACGGCAGCATCCACGTCTGTCACGGTTCCAACATGCAGAAACCGCGAATCCAGGGACATCCTCACACCTCGGCGCACCCACAGGTAGCCAACAGTTGTATTATTTCTATCCGTATAAAAAGCCTCAGAAGGAAGTGTTGTACTTGGAAGTTTATTCAAACTAAAAGTACCGTTAGTATTGCTGTGGATGTGCAAGTACCCCCTAAGAGCATTATTAGGAAGCCTTGGCATTGTGCCAAGTGCACGTCATATAAAACGCTGGGTCCTTATTAGAACATCGGCTATTAATTAGAATAAAGATGATTCAACAATTTATACATGTCGCCTGGCCCTTTCTAGGCAAATTAGTTTCTTTGCGACACCATGAAGTGTATTTCTAAAGTCATCCTAGAAGTTTTATTCAATTATTCTTGTTGAGTTTATTCATATACATCATATCGACACACAAAACGCTCACGATATTGATGGGGAGAGTTCCACTTCCGGTGAGCTGTCCGCGGCTGACAGCGGCAGAGGAACCAGCGAAGATGGAGAGAGGCAGCTACACATTGACCTGGGTAAATGGATAGCATATACAAAGGGCAAACCAACACCAAATAAATAATGCAATAGATCATAGCAAACCTAAACTTCACACCATATATACCCGTATATACTAATGCCCGCTCTAGAACCTTTGCGAGAAACAGTACCGATGGGCCATGTATACATAGCCGGTACCTCATCTTTATCTTAAAGGTCAGCACAAAAAAAAAAAAAAAAAAAAATGTGGGAAAATGATGGGAAAGGTGGGCGGTATGGTAGAATCATTCGATCGTCCTATGTAGTTTCTATGTTTCATTGGCATTCGAGTGTTGACACTACTCTTAGTATAACCGTATATGTTATTAACATATGTCGCATATGGTTCCATTGCAGCTGAGCTGAGTCCGTGCAGTTCCAAGGACGGGTCGCAGAATGGCCTGGTGAAAGCGAAGTCCCCACGTCCCTGCTCCACTCCAGATTATGGTCTGACGTCACTCCAGACTCAATTCGACCCGCACTACAGACTGAAATACGTCGACAACCAGGGCTCCATGCCACCACCTCTCCCGGCGAAGCGTCCCAACTTTCGCTGCAGCGCACATGGCATGAACTACGACAGAATACCGGAACTGTCAGTAATGGGCGATAATAGAGAACTGAGGGAGCTGTATCCCGAACGCAACCAGCGCCCGGTGTACACTATCGTTCCAGCCAAAATAAGGAAGCCGAGACACCCTAGTCCTCAGACCAGGTGGGCTCCTGGAAAACAAACCGAGGCGGCGCATGCGCAAGACAGGCTAGCCGCTGGATTGCAATCAACCGGGGCCAAAAGTGCCAGCCACGAGGTTCTGTTGCCTGCTGATGGGCACTTCAGAGACTCCAACTCCTTAATCAGATACAGACAGAAGCCAGGGAGGGGCGACCGAGCCTCCTCGGAAATGACGGAAGGAACTTCTTCTTCGACGACTTCCGGAAGTTACGTGGTGCAGGATGACGCTGATCCCAGGAAGTGTGACAAAATATCGAACGTGACCACCAGCGTGTGTTGATCTTTTTGTGTTTACTGTCTAAACATGATCAGAGCACACAATTGTGATATGGTTTCGGCCTTGTGGTGCAAGCGTAGAGCACACAGCCACGCATTTTGCCAAAGAGACATAACTGATTTCAGTTTCAATATAGTTGCTTTTGCAAAGTCATATGTTGTGTGTTTTAGAGAACGTCTCGTATCTGAATGTTCTTGGAGAAATATTGTTCTGCTGCCAGTGTTTTGTTGCTATAGTTGCGCCTAGCATCACCTACCCCCATGTAAGAGTCCAAGCCAGGATTAGCCTTCATCGTAGTTGTAGACGCTTTAATATGTACATACATGTACATTGTTTACTTCCCA
>JAAUYG010050563.1_pt1 | contig 11133 bp, 6 predicted proteins | sample 7278091 | NCBI WGS metagenome assembly JAAUYG01 (sample SAMN14350201, study PRJNA611818) | marine sediment metagenome | isolation source: surface marine sediment (0.6m) | place: French Polynesia: Moorea | collected 2018-08
AGACACATTCTGTTCAAACATTAATCTTATTGGAGCTTATCCAACATATATTAATAATAGATACAACTAATATTTGGTGCAGTTATGAAGATTATATAGATTATTGAAGACAGTGAGGATATATATTAATTTGTATATGGATTACACTTATTATATACACCAAGAAGGCCTACATACTGTGAAATTTTGAATTTTGGCATTGCATTTAACAGAGCAAGTTTCTAGGATTTGTTTTTAAAATTTTAGTCTTAATTTAAAAGACATCTTCCTTTTTTTTTCAATTCCGAAAATACACAGAACAGAATAAGGTATTTTAAAATCTTAGGCTTTTTTATCACTGGTCTGTTGAAATTTAAAACAAGTGATTCCCAAAATTTGTGATTCAATCGTTGCATCAAAAAAGGCGTATTTTTAAAGCTCGTCTGGTATGAAATCAAGAAAGGAAACAACACAGACTAAGTATGTCAACTTCAACCATATAGAATTACACGTGCAATAGTATATATGCAGTCATATAGGATCTTCATAATGAATATAAGGAGTACACAGCAGATAGTAATAATTCACCCAAGCTGACAAATCCACCACCAGAAAATAAGAAATAAACTACACATCTCTAGAGTAATTCCACAATTCCAAACTTCAAATACCATATCTTAAATTGACCCACCACCACAACATTGAAGATACAACAGTAGGAATACAATAATTTCTTACTTAGTATTACACTCAAGTATGTAACACATATGTATACGTAGATACAGAAAAGTGATATATTAGTTTCAGCCACATACATATACAGCCATTATTTTACACCACAAGGTGTCAACAAACTCATTTGTACAAATCTGACTGCACCTTTTTAATTGGATAAACAATTACCCACATCTATCAATTGTACAGAAACCAGTTATGTACACCATAGTTTATAATTGAAATACTAAGTAACTTCTAGCAAAATGCAACGTAAATCCTGTTTGCAAAAGTAGAACTAAAAGATCAGGAATACCAGGATCAACACACCTACAAATGACTCGGATTATTGGTGAATTTGTCAATTGAAAGTACACCATATTTCACTTGTGGGAAATTTAGTCGAGGATAATATTAATGGAGCTGCGACCCTTCCTTCCTCTGCATGGGATGCCTGCCTTGGTTGTTTGCTAATCAACAAAGGGCAAGTCTCACAAGAGAGAGGGGCAAGAAGTCCAATCGTGACAGTAGGCAAACACTAGCTGGTCATTAATCATAGGGACAAAATCAGTGGGTTGAAATCAAACACAGATGTTAGTTTTCCCATCATGGCCCTAGCTTCAATTCTCCACTCCAGCAATGTTGCCTTTCTTGCACATTCTTGCACCATATGCATATACAACTTTGAATGACAGCAAAATAATAAAGACTAGCTGGCTGTACAGTAGTAGCAGTTTACAAACAAACAAACAAACTAACTGAGCATCTAGCTATGCTACCACTGTACATGCATATATATCACACGTTTTACCCTTTCCTACCAAATCCAGACCGAGAGAACTGCAGTTTTCCACAGTGACTTCGGGCCTCCTATACTTTGCTTGGCCGAGGTCTGAATACAAACACAGCGGAAGTGTTTGCTCAGCACTAAAACAGGCTCGAGCCCAACAGCCAAACTCTGGACATGGCCTGACTGGCTTTAGTGTTTGCACAAACTACCATGTAGACAATACTGGTGGAAAGACAACAATAACATCTGCAATAAATGCAAAATACAATCCAATTTTTGAGACTGATGGGCAAATCCAATTTTTTGTTTTCGGTACTCTTATTAGTTGGGTGCCAAAAAAGGCAATATATACGCTCCAGGAATCGACATGATTCGGCTGTTACAGTAAGAGACAAGTGGATGACTATATAATCACTGATTAAGTCTAATTTACCAAGTAAAGTCACAACAACAGCTTTCCACCACTACTGCCTTTGGGTTATACTTAATACTCAACCAACCCACTTAGATTCCATGACATAAGCACTTTCAAGTAAAGGTGGCAAGAGATGCAAATGGTTTGTTGCTCAATGGGCATCCATGTATAAAAATATACTTGAATACAAAAGAAATACTATGATTGAATAACAAGTGTGATTAGGTCCACCTAAAAACAGCCACACTGTCGCAATATCATCCTCTCTATGCCCTGCTTGTGCATTTGATTGCTTCCTTTAATTTAGCACATAATACCCGATGATCAGGATGGCACTAGTACTTCACACATTTCTAAATCATTTTTTTTTATCCGGAGTTAGATAATTTAATTTCTACTTCACAATTTCAAAACCACGGCTGTTAGAGAAACCGTAACTGAGTAAATCCAGCTCTAGTTTATTAGACAATTTTGTACGTGTTTTGACACTTTTCACATAATTGTCAAATTTAAAAAATGCAAGCAATTTGTGTCTAGGAATCAATTTCCATGAAAGAATTGTTTTTTTTGTAATTTGATATACATAAACTGTAATTTAAGTTACACAAGTATATATTTGCTATACAATACTCGGGCATCATAGAAGAGACAATTTCTTTTGGAATGTATTGTCATGGCTCAATATGACTCGAGTAGTTTGAAATGTTGCTTTGAAATTTACCAGAACTGTTTCATGGCATGTACCATTGTTAGAATGAGTACATGAATATTGGACTGCATGTTCAGTTCATCTCAAACTTCTGCATTATCATCCAAGTTAACTGGACACTATTTAAATCAGACTTTAACCATTAGATGGTCATATGAAACCAAAAATTATGTTATTAATGCTAGATAGAAATATATTGGAATAAATATGGAGCAACCGATCATATTCTGACAGATATTTGTTCAGCAGCCTATCAAGCGACATGGTCAGTTTTCTGAACTCAAGTTCTTACATTCTCCAAGCTGCAAATGGAAAATATTAATGGAAGGCATATAATGGTAAACCTTTGTAACTACAAGGTAGGCAATTACTGCTTGCATGGACATAGATATTTTCGAGTGGTTTAAACATACATGTACTTGTGTTTCTGTAGTTTTACCAACAGAGCATTGTGTTTATCTTTTTATAAACGTATCTTCTCCTATGCAAGCATTCTTTACATTTTGCTACTTGCAGATGTATAACGGTATACAGCCATAAATGTCAAAAAGCGTCAACCCAAATGACAAAGTCTTAATTTGCTTAAATACTTGTTTCGCCTCCGTCACCTTTTCACTTCCATAGCAAAACGTTTTCAGAAGCAGGGTAGTGGTTGTTATTTCCGGCATTAAATAATCTTTACACAGGCAAACGATATTTTAAATATATGCTGGACTATGGGAGTTTCAGACACTGTGGCACTTAGCTGTACATGCTGCAAGTATAATAAAGCTCATCTAGAATTAAGATACATGTACATTTTGTAATAGTCCACAAAAGTTTGCTGTTCTGTGGATGATTATACCTGGTTACAAAGGTATGCATGTATCTGTGGTTTTCCAAATAGATTGTGGCTATATTAACCATTCAGCACATGAGAAACAAGTACCCAGCATAAATCTAGCCTGGGTTAAATCTGGCCAGGTAAGGGGCCTCAAGCTTAGGGTAACCCAAGTCGTTTTAAGCTGTGAGTCAAGTGGGAGTGTAAATTTACCTTTACCCTAGCACTGATAAAATGCACAGATAACGCCTGTAAAGTCGATTGACTTTAGCCTCATGCGGAGGTGACCTTTAGGACACGCCACCACTGGGTTGTGCTTTACCATGACTCAGATGATATCAATACAACACCATGTACCAGTTACTGGTCTACAGGTAACAACCTTAGTCCTGAATACGTTTACACATTATAGGGTTGTCGGTGTATAAGTAGCACCCGCCTGGTCTAGACTCGCCTCGTTTAGATGACAGATATATATTGCACTCTCCAAATGAGTTGACAGAACACTTACAAATGTACAAATGGCACATGTTGGTATTTGTATATATCAGGATAATACGTGCTTCAACAAACAGTAACTTGCTCAGTCTTGTTTTATGAACCTTGCTCGTGAGAGTCTCATGCAGTCATCTTTGCATGACAGGAACTTTCTGGAATGCCATATAATGATTATGTCTTTACAAACCCATAAATAACTGGATACCTCCAAAAATTCTGTGGTCATTTTTTCAGTCTATCATAATTTGGATCAAGGAGTTTGATTGCAAGTTTTAAAATCCCATGCATGGTACACCCGTAAAGCAACAATATTTGCTAGAAAGCAATTATGATCTGCGTAAACACTGAGCGCAATCCTACAAAATAAAAGAAAAAGAAGGGGGGGAAAAATTACACACACTGAACCTGAGGTAATACTTCTAGAAATGTTGCTTAAAAATACAGAAATGTCACCTCTAGAATGTTCAACAAGTCCCATACAGTTAAGTATGGAGATCGATAAATGTACATGTACAGTATACACAGATATATATATATTGGACTTAAAACAAAGTTTTCAATATACAGAATATGGCACGTATACATGTTTACCCTGGTTTGCATACATATCTACCTTCGCAAGTTCCTAAGCATATACCTTTAAACCAGGCGTAAGAGGTATTATGCAACAGTGGAACAGTCATATGGCATGGGATTTTAAAATTTAAAAAGCTGTTACACATGTATCGGATGTACATAGTGTGGTGTACAAACAAGGCAAGGCCCTGCCTGAGTCTAAAAACCAAAGTACATATAGCTTAGTCATTGATGTTAAATTCTTCTGTCCCCGGTCTAAAATCCTGCCATTGGTGCGGCAAATGGATAACCTGTAGAAAAACAAATCCTTTGTTAGTTGGTGAGAAAAAAAGAGTAAATATTGATTGCATTATCTTGGAATATATATAATAGCTGCATGGGAATTTGAAATACCTTAATATATATATATATATATAGAAGCAGTCTTAATGTTTGGTATTTTAATTGCCTTAATTCACTCTGATTTACAAACACTCTAGAGATGGTGTTTGTATCATTTGCGACAAAAAGCCATTTAAATTATATTCACAAAATTGCAGCCAATGTAAACACATACTGTATGTACACTGCACTGAAGGGTTCATGTAACCATGGTAACATGGTAAGACACCTGTCAAAAGGTACTACATATAACTGCCTGATGTGTACCGCCACTTGTGCAGACTTTTAAAAAGCCAAATAAGTCTTACACACCAACATGTGAAAATTTTTAAATGTTGTCTTTTAACTCCGCAATGCAGAAACTAACAACACTAAAGTTTCCTTTTGGAGGGTGTCTTACGCATTGTTAGCATTTATCATTTGTAGTTAACTGCTCAATCAAGCCTAAAGATCATCTGTAACTTACTCAAGCTAGAAATAAGAATGCAGGTTGACTTCCAAACTAACAGTTTTTATCGACATGCCTGCATAATCCATCAGCAACATACATGCAGCTACATAATACTACAGAAAGTCTTCATAGAGATCTATTGATTTCATCTTACATTTGACTACAAAAACATAAACTGATGTAAACTTAAATTCAAGCCCATATAAAGATTAAACCGATAGTTGTTTTCAGTTGCATGATCTGATCATGAATTGTCGCTTATCTGTAAAGTGCTTTAAGCAAAGTACAGAAAACACAAGACAAGCAGTGATTCATAACTCCCGAGTCGATGGTGGCTGAAGATATCTGGGATTTCAATCAATTATTCTCAAGCGCAAAAGATTGTAGGTGGGTGAAAATGATTTGGACAGTGCAGCGTGTTAAATGTATTATCAAAAACACTGATTATCCAACCACAAAAAAAAATTCCCTAACACCTTCCCCTGGCTAAATAATCAAGTATAAAATACGGTTTAATACTCTTAAATACCAGGGAAAGAACAACACTTGCCGGTATATGTAGTATGAAGTATATAAATGTTTCTCCTTTGATACAAACAGTTTAACATATTTTGATTGGTGTTTAGTCATGTATATAATTTCTACTTCCTGGGAACAAAAATCTGCTTTATGCTGAAAGGCCTGAACCTCATCATCAGGTACATTGTAGTAATAATTTGACATTATACATGTACAATATACATACATGTACATATACTGCGAGAGTCTTTGTCATAAAAAACCTCATTTGTCTTAAATCGACTTGTTGGAAGTACAGTACTTTTATTGATATAAATTTGTTCGACAATCAGTCATTGCAAGGAATTGATATTTCTGTTATTTTTACTTTTATTGACATTTTACGTTTGTTCGACAATGTTTGTTCGACAATGAATCATTGCAGTTCTCTTCCTGACTTAACCTGCATCTATTAGACTGTTTAGAAATGTTATGTCAGCAAGTGGGTTGTTCTCAAGTGACATGCTTGCATTCAAAATGTTTCTATACAGTAAAAGAAACTTTTCTCATTCTGTTAAAAAGAAATTGAATAAAGTATGGTGTGTCGTGTATTAGTACTTAAAATAAGTTGCTCACACTGTAGCTTTAAGTTCCAGGACTGGCCAGATTTAATGAAGTAACTGAGAATGTCAACTGTCCCAAACCTAAGAAATCTTCAGCAAACATCCGAACTCGAACGCAGTGCAGATAAAGATGGATCCGTACTGCATTTAAGATGCTTCTACAGAATTACTTATCAGTGTCTGGCTAAAGGTCAGAATGGATAGGCCTAGAGAGATGAACTATTTTTCGGCAAACAAAAAGTGTTCCTTACTCTGTGGGTGAATCGATTGGGCAGGTGGTGTGGGCAGTTTTCCTGGAGACATCACATAGGATGCGGTGCTTGGTGCGGTGGTGGTGTACAGATCACCGCGCATAGCCAGAGCGGCGGCGGCCGCCACGGAACCTCCATTAGCCATGCTAGCATAATTGGCAGAAGCTGGCACGATGGGTCTGCCCTGATAGAGGGCCGTGTTGGGAGTAGCGACCTGCATTGCTGTGGGGGGAGGGGAGACAGCCGCTGGACTGGACGTCACCAGGGTCATATGAGGAGCAGTCAACTGTTGGGCAGTCAGTTGCTGGGCAGTCAGTTGCTGGGCAGTCAACTGTTGGGCAGTCAACTGTTGGGCAGTTAACTGTTGGGCAGCCAATGTGGTGGCTTGCTGGCTTTCAGCGCCTAAGAGTCAATAACATAAACCTTAAACATTGGTAGCAATTTTAAAAAAAGCCCAGCTTAACTGAGATATTTTAGATGATACCAAATGAATTTGAAAGAATATTTTATCATATCTTCCAAAATGATGAAACAGGACATCTCTTGTTTCAGCCCAATAGCTATACCCTCAAATTGGAGCAGAAAAAAACCCCGGAATCTCTACCCATCGATTTTCTTGTTTCAACAGAACAGATTAATAATATCTAGATGTTGTGTTTCAGTCATTATCTCTCACTAGCTCCGAGCAGCTCTTACTCGTCGTATCGTAATTTATCGCTAGTGTTCTCTCCAGCCAAAGCAGCCATTTTATATCCTAGCTGTCAGCGTTTCTAGGTGACACGGGCGCTCCGCCTGCCAGTATACTGTGGCCCTTTCTCTCTGTGTGCCACCATTTTTATCACCACCATACTTTCGCCTTGTGCTTTGTACACAATCTGGACAGCCACTTCTGGCGGTGCAATTTATGGACAATGATCGATTCATTCTGCTTTCGCCCATCTGCCCACTACGTAGCATGGATATTGCAGCAAACAGCAATCCAGATTCTGTCCTGCATATTACCAGGCTCTCTCCGCAGGGCTTTTATGTGCTGAAGCTACCCATACAGTGTTTACTGGACACTTAAAACCATAACACTTGCAAGAACATGCTCGAAATGCAGTTTCACTTGCATGGGATGTTAAAGACAAAAAAATCGTCGATTCGCAGTCGCATTTTTGAAAACATCAATCATAGATATATAGGACTTCAAAGGGAGACAAACACATTACAGAAAAAAACAATATTCTTTTTTTCGGCACTTTGACTACATATCAATCAAAATGTACATGGAAAAGTGCATCTGTGAAGCACTACAGCTTAACATTCTTATGAGACCCACAAAATGAAATCTTAAGGTTAATTGCATGAAATGGGAAAATGATTAGCAGATAAATCAATCATCACAGAAATCAATAAATTTATGTCATTTTATTGACTTCTTAAAGTCAATATGATCATTGGGTTGTTATTGGGTACTGATTAGTCTTTATACATAAATAGAAACTTCTTCTTTCTATTACTGGTAAACTCAAAGTTTCACGTCTGAGATATCATAAACTGGTAAATGATCAAACTTGCACCATTTGGAAAATCAGCGGTAATTGAATCTCGTACTTTATCCTGTTCATTGTCTAGATGAACATGATAAGTCCAGATTTCACCATTGTTAATAATTTATCTTCCCCAATCTACTCAATTTCTTGACAATAATGCTGTAATGCAAATGAAAATTTAGAATGATTACACCAAGCAGTGCATCTTGTTCTAAGGTTTCAAATTACATCATTTCACTTATACTTCTTGCATTTAATTCAGCGAAATATTAGATTCTACACAAAACTGAATATGAACTAAACTTTTTAGGTATTAACCTTTAAAGACTTCTTAGAAACTTTATATGGTGCACTAGTACTGAATATTGAGATACTGTACAAAATTAGTAATTGATTAACAATCAATAATTCTGACTTAATTAATATCTAACAGTTGGTCATACCTTCATAAGGAACACCAAGGTGCATCAGGACGTATTCGGCAGCGAAGTTCTTTGCCTCGTCCACTGAACGACACAGTTTGTTTGGTTGGAAGGAACTATTAGGATAATGACTTGCCAAAGCTGGGATGGATACCTGGAATTAATACCACAATACAGGACATGACATCACCTTTCCATGTGACTTAATTAATTGTCAAAAATAAAATTAATAAAAAAAAATAATCACATGCTGATGCAACAGAACCAGAGATTTGCCTTGTTTAGGCAGTGGAGGTCAGTAAACATGTTAACAATTAAAATTCAAAACAGTGATAATTTAGAACATTTTTTCCCTTTTTGTTTTGTTTCTAATGATGAACAAAATAAGTATTACAATTCTTGGACTATTATAAAAACACAGCCCCAATACTACACAGATTTATTCCCATTTCACTCTGGTCATGAGACTGGTCAATTGAAGGTTTGCTACATAGATTCTTCCGGTACATGAAAGTACACAAGTATATGTGCTGGTAACTAATACTTTTATTTCAAATCTATCATTACACTACTGGGTAATAGATGGGTATCTATATAACAGCACGGCGTGAAGTTGGAACATAATTTTACATCTTGTTTGAACTAAAAATACGGTCATGTGTGGCCAGGAAAACCACAGGAAGATGATGTCACATGAAACAAAACTGCATGCATGTACCAGTTTAATTGAAAATACAACACATGTACACATGTATATTATGAAGAGAATTAAATAAATGCACGATCACCAACAGGAACAGACATGCTGACATGCACACAGAACAAATCTAACATCAGATCGCACGTGTCCAAATCTAAATTAAAAAGGCGCTAGAAGTTGCGATAAAACAAAAATCTGAAGGATGGAATAATATGCATTTCCGCTAGTAATCAACAGATGTACTACAAGCAAACACGGAGCAACACAAATAAATTAAGGCGGGTACAACACATGGATCAATATCAATCACAACTTTGACAAACAAATCAAAATTAACTATAATCAAATATGCACAAACATGCAAATTTGCGGTTTGTTTTAGAATGTCATATTTGTTTTGGTACTGCAATTTAAACTGTCAGAGAGCAATTTCTATAAGCTGAGGTACATTGGAGGGATCAGGTTTCGCATTGCCAGCATTATTAGATCAAACTTTTTACCAATAAAAGTGGATCGAGAAATAATCTGCTGTCACTGGTTGTGGATGTAAATCACAAGACTGAAGGCCTGCATTTACCATATTAGGAATTATTCTAAATAGCACTTCTAATTTATCGATGCTGCCAAATTTTTTTTTTTTTTTTTTTTTGGGGGGGGCCAAAATAAAGCAGCGTACGTGAGCATTTGTAACTGCTTTGATCACGATCATTACATAAAAGCTGCATACAAAAAAATTGACATTTTAGCGGGATATATATAATAGGCGAAATCTATATTGCTGGGTTTAGTTATTTTTTTTTTCATTGAGCTAAAGGTTGTAATTAATATAAAAGCCTGCATTCAAATATTTTAGGCATAACATATCATATCTTCATGGTTGATTTTTTTTTCTGTACCTCTAATGCATGTACATGATGAACACCTGAAGGAAATTGGTACAACTGTAATGAATGTGAACACATTTCAGCAAATGTGGACAATAGGTTCCCTTACCTTGAAGAGGAAGAGCTGCACGTCTCCGCTGGCTCCACCCATTGCAGAATGTAACTGGTATATGGGACTTCCCCAGCCATTTTTTTGGCAAAATTCTTCCAGAATCTGATGGGTTCAAACGGCATCATCAACCAACTGAAGTCAAATTACTCTTCACGCCAAACAGGCACTGGGGGAGCTCATAAAATCAGATGCTTTGGGCAGGAATTTACAGCTCGAGTTACATGAAGTTATTTCCAGGTATTAGTTATCCTGCAGGGAATCATTAATTGCCATACAATTCTGCAAGAGTATATGGGGGGTTCGTTTTGCAAATTATCCCTCTTCTTAAATTGCTGGACTCGCATAGTCATCAAGGACCAGGCTGAAGATTATACATACATATTGATGGAGCTAACATGCAATGGACAATCTTTATAATGTCCCTGTCAAATTACCAAACAGCTGAGTTATTAAATGCAGGCCTGCAGTAACTATATATTAGTGTTAGAAAGCAGAGTGAAGCTAAGAAACTATATCCCCAGGAGTCAGTGTGGAATGCCAGCAGTTCTGTACTACACATGTTTATATGTATAGAAGCTGCATTGTCTTATGAAATATTTAGTACGCCATTTATGAATGCTGTCTGAGAATTTTGTCAATTCCTCAAAACATAACTTCATCATCCTCATCTGCATATCAATTTTCAGAACAGGTTTGTTTAGTTGACATGTGGTTCGCATGCTGGCATTCAGACTTGTCCCCCCGGGCAAAGAGCACCAGTCACTGTCACCAAGAT
>JAAUYG010086774.1_pt1 | contig 11133 bp, 4 predicted proteins | sample 7278091 | NCBI WGS metagenome assembly JAAUYG01 (sample SAMN14350201, study PRJNA611818) | marine sediment metagenome | isolation source: surface marine sediment (0.6m) | place: French Polynesia: Moorea | collected 2018-08
ATTATTGAGTTCAGTAACCTTTTCGACATCATCCTTGGTTAGTCCACCATCAGGCTTCCTTAGGTGGCTTATACCCTCCCTCACCTTTCGCTTGGATTGTACATATTTCCACTATTTATTATTTAAATCATAATAACCTCTTTGCTACTACTACCTTATTATTATGTGCGATTATCTGTACGATTTTTTTTTTTTTTTCAAAGTAAAGCCAAGGATAATAGGAGAGAGATCTATCCTATTGGTACCTATTTAATATCCTTCGTATAGCTTTCTGTTTTCCAGGAATGAGATTTTACGAGACAATAATATACGCATGCGCAGTACTTTCCTCATCGCCATTTTGGGAACTTTTGTAACTTCCAGAAGTTTTTTAAGTACATAAAGGGGTTGTTTGAAGGTCAGTGTTTAAGCAATAATACTACGAAAGACTGCAGTTACTTTGTGATTTTAAGAAAAAGTATATCACAGGAGATTTGACCAAAGTTAGTATATATTTTAATAACCTTTTTATAGCCCCGATTTGCATGTCAAGTTTCATTGGACATACTTCATCAGTGTGTTCATCAGGGCTGCGTTCAGTATCAAAACGTTTGCAAACGTTTTGCAAAATTTCCTATCTCTAGTACACGACTGTTGCGGAACGTTTGCAAACTGTTTCGATACTGAACGCTGCCCAGTTCATTGCTTAGTCACACTCACAGGCGCTCGAAATGTGGATTCTAGGACATATTTATTTGTGATATTTAATCAAATAAATCATCACGGAAGCGTGTTTGTTGTTGATCACCTCTGTGTTTCCTTATCAGTGCTTATAGGACACAGTGGCGATAACAAACGCTCTTCAGAGATTTATTTAAATTTTAATTTAAAAAAAAATGTTCAATATTATAATACAGATATATATCGATAATCATATATCACAGAAATTCAGAAACTGAATCCACATTTTGAGCACCTGTAATCAACATCATTGCAATCAACATCAGCAGGATTTTGTATATGACAGTATTTATGGAATACAAGAACCTGAGTACGGCAATGTGTTCCAATAGGCAATAGCCCTCTACTGGCATGCCCATACATTATAATGGGCGATATACTGTTGTTCTCCATTAAGGAAAAGGCTGGGCTATAGGGGGCAATTTGATTTTGAATGAAAGATATAGCCACAAGTACTGGCTTTGCATCCAGCTTTTTATAATCTACTGCTTCGTAAGCCTTTGTGACTCATGTACTACTACTAGTGTGGCTGTACTGCAGCTTAGTTGCTGGCTCTCACAACGCCCTTGACATCTGACAGGCCAGGCAGGAACAGTAGTGATACTTTCTATGCTACTAGTTTTGTGATGCCCTGATATTGGAGACTGGGGTCCTGCCATTTCAGTACATGTATACAGATCCAGACTGTTACCAGTTGTTTACTCAACATATTTGTAGCCGGGAACGACCATGCCCTTTATGACCGATAGCTCACATAAATGTGTCTTATTGCTTTTTATTTTTGAGATTTTTTAATTATCTGACCATAGAAGTCCGCTCAAGGCTTATGTTCAGTATCGGGTGTACCTAAATAAACTGCGTACGTACTGCTAGAATACTGCAATGGAACACACCGGACTGCCTATTGCCATATGAGGAGGTATATTTACCTGGGATGTAAAACTGGCTAGTATACGATGTGATCCAATGCAGTCCAATGTGCTTATCATCAGCTCCATGAGTAACAGGCTCTGCTCTACGTTGGTTCCAGTCATATCTTGAAGGCCGTAAACAAAGTGTATATAACCATTCAGGGTGGGAAATGAGAAACTGGGGATTTACTGTGGTGCAATAATTACTTCACAGTAAATCCCCCAGTTTCCCCAGTCACTATCACCATTTTGCCGATGACAACCAAATGTGTATGAAGAATTTGATGCTAGCAGGATTAGTAGCCTCACAGAAACTTTCTGTGAGGCTACTAATCCTGCTGGCATCAAATTCTTTGTATGAAACATTCCATGTAACTGTAAGGTTGGACTATTAAACAGAAACACTTCAAGTCAACTAGGATGTCCTCCTCACCTGCTGTAAACTCGGCCAGATGCCTGACCTAGCCATGGCACATTGTTGGCAATCAGCCTGTGTGAAGATTTGAGAAGAAGCCGAAAATCCCATTACTAGTTATTTTCTGTATGAAAGTGATATTATGTTGCATTGAACCCATACAGGAATTTCTGTAGCACGCAGCAGGAAGAAGATTTCACTATATGGCGTGTCATCCAGGTCTGATATTCTGAAGATGGGACCATCACTTGATTAGCTAACTTTGATCCTTGACAGGAGTCTCTGCATATTCCTGCTTGGCAATGCATGGAAAACACTAATATTAATTATCACAGTGAAACTATGAGCCAAATGTGTTGCATTTTTTATATTTCAGATAAGTTAACAGATTTCTAGTTGGTACAGTAGCATCCTATAGTATTTGTGTTATCTCGAAATATCTTCTTGAGAAAGACCCTGCTCTGTGCTCATGTAAGGTGAGAAGTCTTTGAGGCAATCCCTTAAGTTTTAAACAGTAACAGTGAAACATCCTGTATGCATTTCAGTATTTACTGTTATCGGGTGCTTCACTGGAACTGGCACCAGGTTGGATAATCCATGTTTGTATTAATTAAGCGCCGAGCTTCAGGAATTAAGTGAAATGAAATTTGAGAGTGAAAATTGAAAAATCAGAAGTATCTTGGCTGCTCAGTGTAACACGTGTCTGCATGGATAATGTGTGACTAGTACCCCCTTACCCGGAGCGGGTAATAAAAGTAAGACACCGCATGGCAAGGCATTTGTTCCTCATATGTAAGCTAGACCATGATAAACGATGATAATATTGAAGCAGGGCAAGGATAACTGTTTAAGTCTGTCTATACTGTTACTAGAACATATAAAATGTTAGATATATTGAATTATGATAAAGCTAAGTAAGTTGTAACTTATATTCAGTCGCCGTAAAACAAGATGACATGACTTAGTTGTCATATATGCTGATTGCATAGAAGTGAATTCAGTGAAGTTACAGATACTAGTATCCCCCCATTAATGTGAATGGATTTAGGTACCACAATGTAGTAGTACGCTTCAAATTCATATTGAAATAATAAATATACCTGTATATCTACCTAAAGTTTTGCAGTCACATACATTACACTCTCAGTCCTGTTAGCTGAAAGCATGCAGAATGATTCAATGATCCATTTGATAACATTTAGCACATTCAATATATGTACTTGCTGCCTAGTGCTCCTATGTATATACACAAAAATAACAACCACATGGTGCTTATGTATCTGTAAAGCAAGAGGTGCAAGGACCTTTGCGCACTGCTTGACGACAACAGCAAGTAACACTTGTAAATTTGCATAAATATTCCTTGATACCAAATAAGTGCACCAGATGATCCAAAATGCTATTGCTATCCCGTATATATGTACTACTGGCTACAAGTAGCCCGTGAGTCCCAGACTTCAATCTGTTTCGCCTTACAGCTAGGTGTTTTGGAGTTACAAGTGCACTGAATAACCCCAAAATGACCTTGAACACTATGACATCAAATGTGCCACATACAGTGGTCCCGCTAGATTTTAAGACCGCCCATGGGACCAAGAAAATGTGGTCTTATATTGCAGGTGGTCTTAAAATAAAGGTCAATTAACAGAAAATTGCCCTTTGGCACCAAAACAAGCGGTCTTATAATCAAGGGTGGTCTTAAAATAGAGGGTTGTAAAAAAATAGAGGGACTACTGTCTATTGTACATGTTCTGCTAATCCCCAGGAGTCCAAATTTCAATGCATTTGGCTCTCGGATTAGCTATTTCCAAGATATTTGCAATATATATATGGATGTATTTGATTTTCCCATTTGGCCAAAATGTTAAATGTAAAAGGTTTTTTTTTTTACAAAGTCTTTTCTTAAATTTCTAAATTCTAAGAAGTATCTGTTGTGTGGACTGTCACGGAGAACGCCCGTAAAATGCTGGATGAGAAATAATCATAAGTGTAAAGTGTAGAAGAAGCAGCATTGTGAAAATCGTATATTTGGAAAAATCGCAACTGCACCGAATGACTCCAAAATGACCTTGAAAAAAAATGCTACAAGGTCTAAAGTACCCTAATTATGTTGAACTGTTGCCTGGGAGAGTCTGAGACTGTATGCTGTATGATGGCTGATTTCCAGATAATAAAGGTTTTTGTTTTCCTCATATGGTAGAGTGATGAATTTAAATTTCAAAAAAAAAAAAAAATATTAAAAATCACTCCTACTCAAAATTTCAAAAATCCCCAAGCTATTTTTGTGAGGAATATCGAGCAAAAAATTCAGGACAAGTTTAAAAAGTGTTTGACTGCGATTTGTGGGAGGAGTAGTGTTTTGACTCGCATTTGGTCCCATGTTAATGAAAACCAATGAAATTCATTAAAATTTTTGTGAAGACCATTGGGAGGAAAAAAATAGGAGAAGTTTGAAAACTGTTGGCTGTGAATTGTAGAAGGAATAATGTTTTGAAATTTTCACTCCCAAACCAACAAAATTTGACCAACAAAATTTGTTAAAATTTCAATTCGCAAAATTTACAAAATCACAACTTGTTTTTGTGAGGACCATTGAGAGGAAAATTCAGGACAAATTTCAACCATTTTGACTGCGATTTGTTTCAGGAGTAGGCGAGTAGTGTTTTTTGAAATTTTTATTCCCATAGGGTCCCATGTTAATGAAACGAAAAAAAAATAAAAAAAATCATAAAAAAGGAAAATGTGTTTTGTTTTCAAAATCAGAGCACATAACCCAGGGGAATCAAAAACTAAAACTTAAAATTTATTCGCCAGTCTTGTTCTGAGCCTAGGTTTTACTCAGTAGTCCTTTGATGGGTGTAATACTATATGCTTTCATCCTTGGAGGATAAGGGCTCTGGGAAGTAAATATTAGAATGTGTAAAATCAGTGTATCTAAAGTTATGAAAGTTTGCTTCTGTGTCTAGGGTGAATATGAAACTATGAAGTGAAACTATGAAATGAAGTTTTACCATTTAACATCACTGATCTTTGGGTGAAGAATGCAGTGATGACCGAAAGCTTGGGAAGAGCTACATGTACCAATACTAGTATCCAGTCTCAGCTACCGAAACTTAATGATTATAATATAAAGTTGTATCTTTGTCTATGGGTGCGTGTTTGCACATTTATATTTTGTGTCCATGGTGTACTTCAGAACTGGTGGTGGGAGGTGGGGTTATATATGTACACAAGACTACATACCTAAACACTACCATAGTAGCAAAATGCATGTATTGTATGGTATCTCTACTGAGTACTGAAATAGAATACAAAAAAAAAGTAGAATTTTGAGGCTAGAAAGTGCCACTAAAGCACCCATATGTAAAACATGTTTACTGCATAGAATTCAGAATTTCAGCTAATGGTGTGGATATCCTGTCAATGTAACATAACCCAATAATATCACGGTACTGCACTTTTTGTTGTCTGTGTGATACGAGTGGATGGGATCTCCAATTCATGGTCATGATAGTTCAGCATTACACACAGAGGGTCCACTATTCCCGAGGGTCCACTATACGAAAAGAACATAGTAAGGTAATAATGGTATAGCTGTCATGTGTGAACCCACATCACTAGCTGTCCACTTCATTGATGGATGACACTTCAGTTGGGCACATACCAAAAAGTCCTGCATGAAAACCAAGCTGTCTAACAACTGTAGGTAACATGTCGCCATTTGTTATAGTGTGCCATGTTTTGTTAACAAAGGTTCAGCAAGTACTTTTACTGCCATGATGGGGACTTTACAAAATGAGGCCACTGCACTGCAGGGTGTGTGACTTGATATATCTGCTAGAAAGCACACATTTTGGTGTCTCCCAATTGACAATTGTAGCATATAGGTACAGCTTTTATTTAGACAACCACGATGAGATAACATCATAAATTGGGATGTCGATGAGTGGTACTCATAAAATTTTGCAGCCCGATTAGGAAACTACTTCGTGTCACTGTTTTTCGAAACAGAATTTTTCAAATAAATTCTTGTTTTCTTTCAAATTACATTATGGATGCAGGTATATACATGTACAATTTCGTTTGAAAAAATCCTGCATGGCAAATTGTGGGTGTAAATTTAAGGTGCAATTTTTTTGCCTGATTTTCAACGTGGTTTCTGAGGTCGGAGTGTATGACTTTGCATGCAGGTCCGCCGTGCTCGCTTCATTTTGGCACTGCTCACTGCATAAAATCTGTTTGTTTGTGGGGGTCTTGTGGAAAATCTTGTAAGAGTTGCTGCAGCCATGCATGACCAAGTTGACAGACGAGTTTACAGTTTCCGAGTGAAGGTCCTCCCTTCAAATCCCCCCCCCCCCCCCAGCTTCCCCCCACCCTTCATGACATTAGGCTATGGCGGGCCAGCATATATTATGTTTACTTGCTTTCTCATATTGGTATGTGTGACTGCCCTGAAGAATGGGGGAAAGGTATGTCCCCATTATGCTTAGATGTGCATGTCAACACGAACAGAACTTAGACAGTTAAAGTGCGTCAAAACGCATTGAAGTCTCTTGAGCTTGTGGGTGTGCTATATTAGGTACAGGTCGTGGTTTAACATCGCAGTGCCTTGATAGATTAGATTTTGAAACAAGTTCAAAGTTTGTGAAACCGGACATCTTCGGTAAGTCTTGGCTTATATGTATCTGCCTTTGTAAACGAAGCTTTCTTGAATTATCCATTTCAGTAATCAATAACTAAAAAATAATTGTCAAATGTACATGTGTCACTCGGACTGTATTTTAGTGCTTAAGTTTTCTTAATTACAAGAACTTCTGTACCATACAGTAAGATTGAAGGACTTTACATACAATTCAGTTAAGTTAGGGTTCAGAAAGTCTCCCACCCCCAATATAGGTGGAGGAAACTACTGTTAAAAGTCTGTTTCTTTTAATTCTCAAGTTTTCTTAATTACAATAACTTCTGTACCATTCAGTTATAATAGAAGACTTTATAATTCAGTTCATTTAGGGTTTATAAACTTTGCTGCTAACATATAAATAATAAATACATTGTATATCAAAAGGTAAGGCTATTTAGTATTTATATTGAAATGTAAGGGTGGTATACTTGATGGGTGGCATTTTTTTAGGAGAGAAAGGTGTTAATTTTAACCATTTTGGTTACATTCGAAACTAAGTTTGGCATTTTAATCAGTTTATGTGACTGAGAAATACCTTGTGTAGTCATCCATGCATTCAGGGAACACTGGAAAATAAATAATAAATACTGTTTCAAAATGTAAGGCTATTTATATTGAAAATGCAAGGGTGGTATATATGCTTGATGGCTGGTGTTGAAATGGAGGACGATCTTTAAAATGAAGGCGTCTTATATCACAGGGATCACTGTGTTGTCAAGGGATGATGTAAAAAAATGATCAGTCTAGGAATTGTTTTTGACCAGAAAGCCAAGTGGAGAAAGTTGACATCTGCATGATGAGCTTAAATATTGCAGAAAATCAGAAAAAAATGCCAGATTTGAAGGTTTGCATTAGCAGGGCAAGTGGTGACAGAACACAGGCCGATTATCAGGACAAGAGTTCAGCCCAAATCGATGCCATCTCTTATGAAGATATATGGCCTTTTATAAAAGACAGTCCACTTCCTTTGTGGAACTGTACTTGCTTTCCAAGTAAAGTGGGTGAGAGGGGTGAATGGATAGTGTTGCCATAGTAACAGACAATGGCCGGTTCTTGACTGAGGGTAGCTTTACCACTTAACCTTTCCCAGCGCAGGCAGCAGTGCCAGTTTACAGATGGGCTGTCTTCACTTTGTAGCCTAACCAGCTGCTGGACGGAGAGTTTTCTTCCATGAGTCTGCGGCACCGAGGCATTCCCTTAATGCCCCTCTGCCCCCTATTATCACTCACTCCCTCAAATTTCAGGCCGACCCTATTTGGTCACTTGCCATAACTGTCTGCATTGAGGGTGGGAAATAGGGGGGTACTTGTCCCCGGCTTTGTTTGCCTGACAGTGTCATTCCTGCCACAACTCCCGTTAAACCCCAAAACACCTGTTCCAACAGTGGGCTTTAATTGTGGGAGGCTGGTAGGGGTGGTTGGAGGCACGATGGCTATGGTTGACACCCAGCTTTTCCATGCCTTGTGGAGATAATGCACTTGGTGAAGCTTGTCCCATTGCGTTATTGTGTTAGGGTAGTTTGTATGGTAGTTTTTCATCTTGGCTGCTTGGGTAAATTACTTTATTTGAGGCAGTGGCTTCTGGTTTGGCCAGGGCAGCTGGAAGCTTGTTAAAGGCGCAGGAACAGCAATGGCACACGTCAAGAAGTCGAGTCTGTTTTCCCTGGGTTTCTGTTAGATCGCAGCTGCAGTTGACAATGACAGATTTAGCACTGGGGGGATAGGATGTCCATTTCTTCAACTCGGCTCACACTGGTGACTAGAGCACTGTGAATCTTCTACAAAAATGTCATAGAGTTACTTGAGCAGTGACGAACCTTAGATGAATGTCCTGTTTTGACATTTGGAAAACTATCATGGAATTTTCACCACATGTGTTGGCCTGAATTTTTAACTACATGTACTAGATTCGTTCTAAAACTCGAAGTCTGCCCAAGTTCATCATTGGGTGGTGTGAAATCTGTGTAACTCTTGGGTGACAAGTTTGTGGCAGTCACACTATGCTCCCTGACATGATGGAGAGGTTGGAGACAGCATTGGCTTGTGAGAATCTGGCCCAGGCTGACGCAAGTCTCACAATAATTCAGGTGAGTCTTTTAAATGTTGGTATTAAAGTGTGGTATTGTTCCAGGAGAGCTTAGATACAATCATGATAATGGTAAGCATGTCTGAGCATTTTCTGATGACACATTCTGCGCACAGAGTCAAGTTATGGTGGAAATACTTGTCTAAGTATATTTTATACCCCAAATCATGCATTGACGTTCATTCCCCTTATAACACAATCGCTCTGTCAATGGATGTTTTTGTATACATGTAGGTTTTAGGCACCTGATTGAGCAAAAATCAAAAAGAAACAGAGGCACATGTCAAATGGTGACTGTGCCTTCTGGATAATCATTAAAAAATGTTACGGATGGCTCTAATGTATAGGTGTGATAGACATTAATCTTTTATGGATAAGACTTTCGAAGTAACTGGTAGTTATTAAAGTCTTGGAAGTAAACAGTGCTGTTCGTAAAAAGACAACAAGATATATCATTTTTGTAACATGTTAGATGACTTGTACTATAACCATGATGTGTTTTAATTTCTCTGATAGTCTGAAGTCAATAGCAAATATGACTAATGCTATCTAATTACCTTTGTGTAACACATATATATTATTATATGTAATATATATGTGAAATATATAAATTAATAATATAATATGATATAATATAATACCATATCATATGATATGATATAATATGAGATATATATATATATAATAATATAATATCTCATATAATATATGATATAATATAATGTGATAGTACTTCACTGGGGCTCATGTACTCTTTCTGCAACATAATATACGAATTGAGAACAACTGTGTAACTGTTGGAGAACAACTGTGTTTGGGTACAATTCTCCCCCCATCTTGATGAAGCAGAAAGTTAGCGTGTGGTGTTTGGATAGCGTATGTGGTGCCCATGGGTGGTAGACCACTTTCTCTCTGGGGAGGAGTCCCGGTCTCTGGAGAGTCGGCACCTGTTGCTAGTGTTGAGTGGCGGAGGATGAGCCCACTGTGGCAGTGTGCTATATTTTGCCTGCCGGAAAATTATCTCGTTTAGCTCCCATCTGTGTGTACGGTTCTGCCAGTTCCCTATCTTAGCTCCTTGGGTTATCAGCTCCACACCCAGAAGGCATATCTCAAATCCATAATATACAAGAGTAGAGTAGAAACATTCCCTGCTAACTTGTCCAACTTGTTCTGTACTACCAGTACCAGGTAACTCTTTGCCGCCAGCATCTGAGTCTCAGACTGAATTAGATAGGCTCGTGTTTAATATCTGAGGTTGAGGTCTGATTACTCATATTTTGTAGGAATGTGGAGGGGGTAAGCCAAAGTAATGCTAATATAATAAAAAGCAAGTGGTAATTTTGGACCCTTCTAGTATAATGTTCGACTATCTGGACAGAAATTCTGAATTCTAAGCATTGCATAAGTACAGTTTCCAGTGGGGAATGTTTTTGTACGTACTCCTACTGGGTACCTGTTGTAGCAATGCGTGTGGCCTGGAGCATTTGCATGTGTGGTTGTAGCCAACGACCTGGAGACCTGTAATTAATTATAATTGATTTTGATCCCTACGATTACCCCCAGCCCTGATACAGATACACTGGGTTAGGGCCGGGCTTCTTAAAATAGAAAGGTCATGGGGACCACTGTATAATATCTGTCCCACTTAGGATAATGAAGGTGACAGGAGTACAACTAAAATATACATTACAAAATAACCTACCGGCATCCCATCCTCCAATGGGATCCCTATGGGGTTATCGAGTGTTTTTTGTTCGTTTTTTCTTCCGCTGCACTGTCAGTGACCTATGTGCATAGTGATAAAATATTAGATTGGGGCCATCCTTGGGGTGATATTTACAGAAACATACCTATGTATGTACAGTCTTCAAGCACAGGTAAAAAAAATATGCTGTCATTTTTCTTTGTGTTACTTGAGTAAAATTATTCAAAAGTAAACTGAGGAAGGCTCTTGACTGTCATTTGAACACTGGTGATAACGTGATTTTCTATCAATATATAAAAATACATTCCGTTGGAGCAAACATTGTGAAGAAAAAGTCCAATTGAACGGATATTTTACAGAAACATACTTATGGACAGTCTTCAGGGATGTTTCCTCAAAAATTGTTAATGTGTCGTCCCTTTTGAGTTACCGGTATTTCCCACACTTTTGTGGACATGGGTATTTTTCCAACTGGGATGCCCCCTTGCATTGCACAGCACCGAACTATGTAGTTTTTGAAGGACATGCTTACAGGTCACCTTTTGAATATAATTTACAAAAAAAAAGCCATATACTGTAATTAATTGTGCCAAGATTAAATTTATGAAGACTAAAA
>JAAUYG010106045.1_pt1 | contig 11131 bp, 9 predicted proteins | sample 7278091 | NCBI WGS metagenome assembly JAAUYG01 (sample SAMN14350201, study PRJNA611818) | marine sediment metagenome | isolation source: surface marine sediment (0.6m) | place: French Polynesia: Moorea | collected 2018-08
CTCTCTTGAACGTCACTCAATTGGTCTCCCCTTTTCCAGAAATGCAGCATCCAAAACAGCCAGGTGAAGAAGAGAGGCATTCCAGAGTGCATTTTGTTGGTCACACAGCGGATGACCAAATATCCACTGCTCATAGACACGATACTCAAAACAACAAAAGGTACTGAATCTGGTCTCATTGCTCATTCTCCCTGCATTTCCACAAGAAGACATCTGTCATGAAAATTCAGTTAACAAGGTGCTTACCGGTACCGTGTCCGTTTGTTTTGACAGGATCAAAACCTGACCACGAGTTATTGACGCAGGCTCTGGCTCTGTCCAAAGAGATTCTACAACACATAGACAACCAGATAGACGCCAGAGCCAAAGAACAGAGGCTCATAGAAATATTCAACAAAGTGGATGCGAGGTCGTCAGCTGTGTACAGGGGCAAGAAGTTCAAGGTGAGAAACTTTAGGGACACAAGGTTGAGGCTGATTCAGGATAAAACCTTTGGCAACATTCGAATCCACGAGCCTGTATTTGTGACCAGAAAGTAAAGTCTCGTTTGTTTTGGCATTCAGAAATCAGACCTGCTGTCCAACAATCGAAAACTCCTGCATGAAGGCACGATAAAGTGGATGTCTGCAAGAGGCAAAACCCAAGGTTAGTCAACAGTGTCACTCGGGACCAACATATTTAGTGCAACTGTAACTGTGTTCTGTCCTCACACCAACTTTTTATCTTTGCAGAGGTTCTTGCTGTGGTGCTATCAGATGTCATATTTTTCCTGCAAGAGAGCAATCAAAAATACGTCTTCTTTTCTCAAGACAATAAGGTAAAGCCTAGCGCAACACCACCAAGCCACCTGTTGTGAGACTGTTTTCGATGACAGATTTTGCACGTTGATTGTTTTCACTTGACAGTCCAGTGTGATGGGCCTGTGCAAGGTGCTCGTCCGGGAGAAGGGAGACACGCGTGATAGCAAGGGTTTGTACGTGATATGTCAGTCGAAAACGGAGCCCGAGATGTACGAGTTGGTGTGTCGCTCGGTAGAAGACCGGAAGCGCTGGGTCGCCAACATCCGCGAAGCCAACGCCAAGTGTCCTGAAGAGGGTATGTGCATTCTTCCTCATTCAACAAACCAATTGTCCTGACATCTATAACCGGCACTGGAGTCATTTGTCACCTTCATTTCATTTCAGACGAAGGAGTGCCTTCAGAGAGTGAGGAGGAGAGGAAACTGATGGAAGCGAGATCTGCGAAGCTCAGACAACTGATAGGTAAACGACTTGCTGTAAAATCTGTGTTGTCTTCCATTTGCTGCATGGAGAGGTAGATTGCCGTGAGAGAGTGAAGGGAATTATCATTCAATGGATGCCGCATTTCAGACATTATGCACACGAAGGATCAGATCATACGACGCTGCTGTGATGAGAAGATGAAGGTTGTGCTGGACATGATGGAGCTTTTCACCCGGGACGACATCGGGCCGCAGCTGAGGTCCGTGTACAAAGATGACGAGGGGCAGGAACTGCTCGACCCGGAGGAAATTCTTCAATACGCACTCAGGGAAGGTAATGATGCTGTTTTGCATTTGGATAGATGCGCGTTATTCTCAAAAACCCCGTCTCTACATCCTTTGTGCCAAGGTATTTTTCTAGACGCAAAAATAATCAGTTCGTTCATTCACCTTCCAGCGTCAAAACTTACAATGATGTTACAAAGCAATAGCACCAACCTGAGCCGGAGTGTCAGTTCAGCGGGTGAACACGAAAGCAGTACATATCAAGCTCCGCCTCTCCCCAAACGAGCCGAGACCTTCTCTGGCTTTGAAGGCAAAGAAAAAGGTTTGTTTCAAGAAGACTTTTCAAAGCAGATTTTTCTGTTTTGCTTGTGTGTTGATCGAGGACTTGACGGTGATTGTCTATTCAGCAGGCAAGAAGGCGCGGTTAGAGTCGACGATCAAGGATTCGATTGGTGGTTCGTCGACGGAAAGCGTGCACAGCCGGGACAGTTCCAGCCCGACGGCCAGTCCAGTGTCAGGGCGGAGGAAGAAGGACGACAACGACACCGACTCGCTGCTCAGCGTCGACAGCGCTTTGTCTCAGAGGGTGAGTCCAGCACTCCCCCTGTCGAGTGTGAAAAAAAAAATCTGCAAACATGGTTTTGTGCAAAGATAGCCAAGGCAATTGTTGCGAACTGAAAAGTACTTGTGATGTGTTTCAGGCGCTGTCGATGAGGAGAGGAAGTGCTGGTGTCAATGATTCACCGAAAAGCAGCAACAAGGTTTGTGATGAATATTTCTCATCAGCTGATTGCTCTGTTGGAAAGATCTTCACCCCAACCACATCAGTACCTCTAGCCTCTACTCTCGGCCGTTCTCTGACATCAGAGCTTCGGGATTTTATGAGTATCTGCGGAAAGAAATGAAAGTCAACTTCTAAGAACTGGTAAAGTGTACACCAGACTAATGCTTTGATACGAAACACAAAAGAATATTGCCTCTTGACAGGAGCTACTTTGGTTGCTTGACTGTTTATTGCTTTTAGTCTGGGTCGGTGATGTATTGGTTGGGGAGATTTATGCGCTGTGTCCAGTCTGTGAAAGGCAATACAAACAGTGAAATGTAGCTCGCGCAATGCTAATTGCTGCTACTTCGTTGGGATCTAAATAAATGCATCTGGGAGGTCCGCAGTGTGTAAACACTGGTCTTATCGTGCTCCTGTCTTCTAGTAAAGAGGGGCGCAGTCACAACAGAGACGCATCAAATGGGCTTTTTTGTTGGTCAGCTGTGTGGAGTGCCACCCCAGTCCAGGGGTTTTGAGGTTAAGCCTTTGATTTGGGTGTGACCACAAGTTGCACGCAACCAGCGAGAAATAGTGATGGTGGTGTGTTCCGAAACGGGCGTGAACCGTTAGGTTTCACCACAAATGAACTGGCGAATGAGAACGTTGCACAGAGGCATAGGCCTACCTTCTTGTTTCTCCAGCCGCAATAAATGTTTTGTGCGCAAAACGAAAAGTTAACCAGTGCAGACCGTCCGTTTTTTTGTGATTATTTTACAATTCAATATTTGTCTACCCCTCGGAAATATGTCTTGTGTGAAAGTTTCTCCAGGTGCTTCGTGTCACAACATTGATGTGACCAGGGCGAAAGTACTAAACCCGATTACTGTGTAAATACACAAAAGTGTATGGTTAAGAGGATCCCTAACCGTGGAATCAGTCAAAACTTTTCCTGTAGCTATAGGTCAGTCAGTTGTTGCGAGATATTAAACAGAGACGACTTCTGATGTTGCGCAACAAACAGCAAATATGGTGCTGTGTTGAGACAAACAAACGTTTATAAGTTTGAAGTTTGGGAAGAAACGTTTTTTTCCCAAACTGAGAACTTATAAACAGTTTGTTTGTCAAAACAAGTGCACCATATTTGGTTTCTTATCCACCATTTCTGGAGAGACAAACAAGTATTTCTGGAACAGAAATTTATTGAAAAAAGTAAAGGGCACTTCCCTGTTTTGATGAAAACATCCAACCAAAATCTATAGTTTCCTCTGGAATTTCAAATGCAAAAGTATCACAGAAGAAATTGCTGTCTGCAAATAATCACAGAATTGCTGAAAATGGTTTGTTTGTTTTGTCCTATTTCTTTTTTTATTTGGAACTGAAGTTGTAGTTGGTCACATTGCTGTTTGGAAAGTATATCTGTGGGATGGGCATCCTGTTTCCAACTTAGTTGACAGTGTTCATGACATTGATTGGCTGCATTGGTTGCTCTTTTGGTGTGACAGCATTTTCAGAGGCCAACACTTTCTCTGTTTCATCCAAGAATTTGCTCAGGATATCATCATTCAGTTCATCAACTAGGACAAGTTCCAGTACATTGTCTTGGAAATTCAGGACATTCTCTTCATTTCCAGTAGTTGTTTCTTCCATCCTGCTTTGTTTGGGAACAATTTTGTTAGCAAGGGCATCTGACATTTGGCATTTCTTTGCTTCCAGACATTTCTTTGTGTAGGTTTTCACTGTGCTCTCTGATCTGTGGGATGAAACAGACATGAAGTGTCTGCTTTCAAAGCCAGCTTGGTAGAGGTTGGTGATGCAGGTAGCTCTGATTGAGTGATTGGTAAATGCTGCTGAGAGGTGAGCATTACTGGACTAATCTTTCATGAATGCTCCCAGTTTTGATGTGCCCACAGGGACCTTGTCAAACCAGACTTCATCATCCATTATTGCTGACTTCTTTGGTTTCTGCCAGAGACACCCAAAGCCTTTGTTGAGCTTGGAGATGTAGATTTTGAAGCATCTGACAGGGCAGACAGGCTTGTCTGAAAAGGAAACATTTTGGTGAATTTGGGGGGATGCAGTGAAATTTTGGTAACATTTGGTGAAATTTTTTTTTCAAAACATGGTAAGTGACATATCTAATGAAAGGTTTTGATGTGTAGAGTAAGAAAATTTTGGTTTGGGATTTTTTAAAAAAAAGTTTATCCAGGAAAGTTTTGACATTTTTGTTTCTGGATCAGTTTTTGATAGCTGTTTTGGAATTTGAGATCTAGCAATTTGTATGATGTTGTGAGAGTATTTCTTTTGTTTACCTGGTGTCTCATACATCTTGGCTGTATTGGCAAAGACTGGAGTCCATCTGATGATTTTTGTCAAGCTCGTCAACTGCCTGTGCAACATATTTCTTCCCAGTAGCATCTGTGTAGATCTTGTACATTTCTGGTGTCATTTCATACAGGTTTTCTCTGCCTCTTCTGCAGGTGAAATACATCACCATGAACATCACTGCTTGCTGGAGCTTTCATGGGTTTACTAGAACTTTTCCAGAGAAATCTTGTTCAAAGTAGTCACCCAGTTTGATCATGTCTTCATCTGGTATCACTGGAAAGCTGATTGTGGAACCAAGTCCCATCTTGCATATTTGCTTAACAACTCCTTTGAACATTTCATTGCTTTTGGTGAAGAGTGGATCACTGATAATGTCTAAGTTCCTTGTCTCTTTAAAGTGTCTGTTTAGGCCAGCAAGGATGCATTTCAGAGACTGCAATTTATATCTTTCTCCTTGTTTGTTGTGAACATCAGAATAGAAGCTTTCAAGCAAATTTGGTAGTTCAGCATCTGGTGTGTTGCTCAGTTCTGGCAAGTTTTTGTCCTCAATGTACTCATTGATTATTCTCAACATTCCCTGTGTAGCTTTGTTGGTTAATTTGCTGTTCCTGTCTTACAAAATTTTTCTTTTTTCCTGTTCAGAAGTGCTGGAAAATCTTGAATAACCTAGATCAAAACTGGCAGGCAAACTACAGGACTCCATGTTGTTTTGTGACATCATGTTTCCTTGGGAACAGTGTAAACAAAGAAATGAAAATGAAGAAATGAAATTGAAGAAACTAAAATGAAAAAACTATGAAAACATTCAAAACAAACTCATATCTCCTTTAAAAATATGTCCTAATAATTTTATCCGCGGAGCGCAGCGTAGCGGATAAGAAACCTTTTTCGTCGTCGTCAAAATGGACACAGCTTGCTTGTTGTGTGTAACAAAAAGAGAAAGCACTGAATATCCACCAGATTTGCCAAGAGGGAAAGAAAAAGACTGCTCATTAGTGGTAAAATGTTGAAGGCCTTGGAAATTAGCACCTCGTTTAGCTGCCCAGGGCCGCGTTACTCATTTCTCTGAAACAAGTGTTTTTTGCCTTTTTCGCTTTTGCAAGAAGCTGGCGCACACTTCTTGGAATTTTGTTCTTGTCTCCGGTTTTGTTTTGTTTCTTTTGTTATTCAAGACTTTTGCCGGAGTTAAAAAGAAATTTCATTTTGGGGGGATTTTCAAAAGAAAAAGTTTACTGTTGGTAAATTTTGAGCCACAAACTAACTTGGCAGCAGGTTTGGTCACTGACGATCTGTGCTGTTGTGATCCTAAATCAGGTTTAAGGCTTTTATTCCGGCCCTGGTTGGCGATAAGCCCCTACAATAAAATTCAATTAATGTCCCTGTGAAAGAAATCAAGTATCTCTGATACAAACATGTTGATTCACTGCCTCTTGTGGAATTTTGCTTGTTTTCGGCCAGAAACAAAACCAAGCCACCTGAAGTCGTGACGGAGTCCTTCATGCATTTATTCCTGGCTGCGTTGCACGTGATCCGGTCGGTGCCCAGCTTGCACTAGGCCGATCAGGCAAAGAAGGGGGAAAAAAGAAATTATCTGTTGTGCGCCGTCACTTTTTGTTGGTCACCCAAACCCTCAGCCCACCCACCCTCATGCAAAAGAAGAAGAAGAACAGTGGCAAAGCTGTCCCCGACTTCAGATAAATTTTTGTCCAGTTTCTTGGGCAGGTCTAAATTGCCAAAGAAAGGTCATTTTCGTGTTTGCTATTTTGTAGGAGAGAATTAGCCGGCGCATGAGTACGAGTATCCTGCAGCACTTACTGTTGAAGCAGCACAACGAGAAGGAGGAGAGTGAGAGCCAGGGGTCGAGTGAGCGCGGGTCGCTCAGCGAGCTGTCCGCCGTCTCACTGCCGCTCATCCCGCCCAACAAGGACTACTGCGTCACCGTGGCGCAGCTCCTGCAGTACATTCACGGACTCGTGGTGAGGCCGAACTCCAAAGTTTCTGTTAAAAACATGTTTTGTAATTTGTAATAAAACTTCTTCAGCATGTCTCAGTGGCCGCATTCCCAAGATGCACAATGACAGACCAATCTGTCAAGACGAACTTCGTGCCATCTTTTTCATGCCCTTGCCATTGCGCGCTTGTTCCAGAACAGGCCACAAACAAAAGTGGCGTGTTATTCGTGGAATATCTTGGCAACAGAACTTCAGGAATCGGGATGTCTGACGTGCTTTTGTTTTGCATTGTCGTGAAACTCCGCTTCTTCGTGTTGGTTGAAATTTCAACTGTTTTGAAATGAATCATTTTGAAGTTACCCGCAACTGAGCAGTTAAGTACATCTTGGGTGCAGAAAAATGTGCCGTTTCAACTGGCCACTGACGGCAACCAATACGATTGTAAAGCAATTTCCTTCTTTTGACACCACGAAAGCCAAATCAAAAAGTCTTCCAAAAGACCTTTTTGCCAAAGGTAGCAACCTTTTTTGAGTTAATATTTCGACGAGGAAATGGAAAGAACGAGGAAATGAATCAGCAGTGTTCTGTGATTAAGATTTGCTATCTGAAGTTTTTGTGTGTTGCGGCACAATGCTGATGTGGGTTATCCACCTGGCCGTTCATTGGTTTGTACGCAACATCTGAAAGCGCAGAAAAACAAAGTTGTTTTCCACCTGAGGCCATCTGCAAGGTTGCCTGCAAAGACTCACTTTTGTGAAGGCTGCAGACAGTTGAATGCCCCCTGACTTCTGGGAAATTCCGATTGCAATTATGCAACCTGCGTTAGAACTTAAAACAAAAAGTGGCAATTGCAGCCAAATTCTGAAAATGCCAGCCGGGCTCATCAAAAGGGCGGCGTCTCCTTGTTGGAAGTGGCTGGCTTTCACATGAACAGCGTTGGTGATGGCCAATTTAAAGGAAATACCGGATGGACCACTTCACTGACGCTCAGCTGATATATCTTACCCGAGTTAACGTGATCCTGACTGTGTTTCCTCGGGTTCAGTACCACTTCACTGGTACAATCGTACTTATTCCTCCAAACGTCGAGTGCACCCGCAACAAGGTCGAAAGGAACAGGGGTCAAGTTGTTTGACCCAAATGTGCAATAAAACGCACAGTTACAAATTTTGCAGTTTTCTGCACTTGACATACCTATCAATATTTGCCTTGATTTTGTGTGAATTTTTTCCTGTTTTTATTTGTCGCGCAAAATACCTTTTGTTGAAATGTGCGCCAACTAATGTGCGACAGCGAGAATTTACTTGAGTGCATGTTGTTTGGGTTCCAAGAACAGTGCAGAATTATTTTTCATTTCCTCCTTTGTGTTTGCAATTTGTGCCTGTTATTTAGTGCTGTTTTTCCTTTCTTTTCACAGAAAACAACAACGCAACAAAGCACTGAGGTTGAAAGGTAGGCTACTCTGTCCCATTATTTACTTTCGGGTTTGTTTGGGAAATTTCGTGCAATTAGAAAACTTTCTGAGTTTATCAGTAAACATTTGGACATGTTTTCAAGTTCAATTGCGAAAAAACAGATTTGTCTTGCTGGTCCAGGCTTGTGTTGGTGAAAAATGACTGAACTTGTTTGTCTGTTCAGGATCCTTAGATGTGAGAAAAAAATCATTCGATTGGTCTTTTTTTCTTTTTGAGATAAGATAGGCCAGGTTTCCTTGTAACTGAACCGATTGTAGCACTTAAAATCAGTGTAAATCTGCAGAGTATCTCTTCAAGGAAATTTATCCCGAAATCCGAGTTGAAATCCGTGACTTTCAAAAGTCCCCAATTAGTCATCCTGCAAAAGAAAAAAAATGATTTCAGGAAAAAGCAAGATGCTCTGTTGTGTCCTGCGTGACCAATGATTTTCTCCGATCTGAAATTGAGAGCATTTAGTAGGAAAACCAAATCAGCGCGCAATGTATGAATCATTTTTGGAAACAATTTCTTTGCAGTTTTCGTGCCAAGTTGGCAGAAGCGAACGCAAAGATCACTCAGCTGTACGCCGAAGTGGAGAGAATGGGGCAAGATAGGAAGTCCACGTTCCAACACGACAAACAACTGGAAGAATTACGAAACATCCAGGTTTGTTGTCACGTTGGTAATTTTGTCGGGTGCATTGTGTTGCGTTGATTGGGTATGAATTTTGTGTTTTGAATTGTCTGTGTATTTGTTTGCAGGAGAACATCACCCAAGAACGCTCCCAGTGGGAACGGGTCAAAGTACAAGAAAACAGCAACATAGACCGGGAGAATGCTCTCATCGAGAAACAAAAGGTAATATGCCAAATTAAAACAGAAAGCTCTTATTGCATCTGTTGAAAATAAGTTTTTGCACCCAGCCCATGTTTTGTCAATTTTGTTTCAGGCTGAACTGAAGGCCGCACAAGAAGACCTGGTAAAACAGAAAGAAGTTCTGCAGCGACAGATGGATTTGTTCGAGAGACAGAAGATACAGCTGCAACATTCGCAACAACAGCTACAGATAGAGCGGCAACAGCTGCATCAGATGCACGCGGCTGCCATTGCCGCGGGGATAGAAGGGGTACAAGGCACACCCAGGCAGACTCGCCGCAGCGGGTCCGGGTCCAGATCTGACAGTCCAGTGGGTACAAAGCCCGTACCTCCCAGCTCGGTCCCCCAGGCTGTCTGGGACAACGTTGCTCACAAACGCTCTTCGTCCGATGAGTTGGTGTTAAATTTCCGAACTCAACCAGGCAGTGGTGACTTGGCGTCACAGCACATCAGAGACCCTTCACCGAAAGGTGGTGGCGTCAGTCGGTTGCAAAGACCGCAGAGCGCTGGAGCGAGGACTCAAGCCCTGCAGTTGGCGCCTGATGCGAGCTTACCACTGCATCTCATGAGCGCCACCAATGAGCAGCGGGTTGGAGGCGTCGCGGGGCAGCACACGCACCACCAGCTGCCCATGAAGCTGGCTTCCGGTGGAGGTGGAGCCCGGATTCACTCCGGTGGCAACAAAGCCAACCGCAGCCAGTCACTGTCAATGCCGAACAAACTTCCAATGAAGCTTTCTAGTTCTTCTTCAGGTGCCAATCTAGAAGCGCGTTCTGCTCACACTTTTCCCAATTACAGCTCCTCTGTTATGGAGTCATCCGCCATATCTAGTGTCCCTGTGTCTAGTCCTGCAACCGCTCCTGCATCAATTACGAACTCGCAACAACAGTTTGTGTTAGCTGCCCACCAAACTCCGAACGTAGTGCACAACAACAACAGCACCACCACACCTGCTGCATCAGCAGGACGTGCGCGCCTGGCTGGTGCTCAACAGACAGGCCCAGTGAACAGTGGAACAATCGTTCACCCGGCTATAGGGTCCAAGCGAACAATGCCCACGACACAGTACAGCATGCCCAGTGGTGGAACACCAGCCACGAGGCCCATGCATTCCTACCGCTCCCAGCCAGCCATGCATCTGGGGTCTGGATCTGGATCATCCGCGAACCAAACCCAGTCCATCCTGCCCATGAAACTGGCCCAGTCTGGCAGCAAGTCCAAGTCCAGCAAGCAGTCTCCCAGATCCCCTCCACAAGCGACGTCACCAGAACAGAAGACGTTCCCGGTGCAGAGGCTGCAGCAGTTGAGTTCCCCACCAGAAAACCGGAGACTGACAAACTCCAGTGGCAGTGACCAACTGCAGCAGAATCTGTCCGGACCACAGTCACATTCCCAACAGAAGCCAAAGCAGAAATCTTCAGAGCAAGAAATCATCTATTTTTAAGGTGAGATGACTTCTACTCTTGAGCCACGACAACCAAAGGAAGAATGGCCATTTGTTCTGGAATAAGCTTGAAGAGGTTCAGTGATGTGGTGGCTATCTGGAAGCCCTCGCTTCGTCCCAGCTATCGTTCGTTTTTGCTGCTTTCGGACTGGTGTACCACACAAAAGACCCGGTGATTGTCATCGATAATATCCCAACATTCAAACTGTCCATTCTCTATTTCAGAAGCAGCAACTAGTGCTCCAGGGTCTAAACTCCATGCTGTGACAACTAGAGTATTTTTGCTGGCAAAAAAGCCAACACCTGCAGAACCGAAACAGTTGAGCAAAGTGGACACAATTCAACGGATCAACTTGCCAAGAAACAGTGGATATCACTTTGAGACACGATCGTGCGTGTCATTGGGGAAAAACTACTCTGCTGTCTCTTTCACTTGCCAGAAAAGAAGCGTCACTTGTAACTGTTGAATGTGTATTCCACGTTTCACGCTTTCTTTTGCCGCGTACTCTGGATTTTTTCCTGCACTACAAGTTGTTGTTTCGAAACGAAAATGAGCATGGGCAGCAAAAATCTACGTGTTACGGACGTCATTTCAGTTCTGGAAGTTTGTAACGCAGCTTGTGAATTTTCAGCGTGTGTGCATCAACTTCTGTGTCACTGTCTGATCTGGCTTGAAACTAGCCTTTGCCCAGAGGAGAGAGTGCTATGTTCAAATTGTTGGGTCCATTTTCTCAAGTCGTGAGGGGAATTTCTTGATCTGACCTGCTTACGTCGTCTCCACAAAGCCTTTTGTGTTGGTAGATTGTAGATC
>JAAUYG010266648.1_pt1 | contig 11131 bp, 2 predicted proteins | sample 7278091 | NCBI WGS metagenome assembly JAAUYG01 (sample SAMN14350201, study PRJNA611818) | marine sediment metagenome | isolation source: surface marine sediment (0.6m) | place: French Polynesia: Moorea | collected 2018-08
ATAATAATAATAATAATAATAATAATAATAATAACAATAATAATAATAATAATAATAATAATAATAATAATAATAATAATAATAATAATAATAATAATAATATGCAGTTCAGGCAGCCTTTTCCTTGAAGAAGCTAGGTCAAAATGATTTACATATTATTACCCCAAGCAGACCTGTTATATCCATCACCTGCTCAAGTCCCTTGTGAGTATCCACACTGCAAGGTATGTGAAATAATATACTGTCAGACTTACCATGCCGAGTAGTATTAAAACGCAGATTCGTATCACAGAAGGCTCACCAGCTGTGGAGATGGTGATCACACAGGAAGACGTGAATATCTAGATAGTTATATCGGTCAGATTTCTTTACAGGGGAGTCAAACCTTTTGCTGCAGCTATCCATACATTCCAGAAGATTCGAGACTACATATTTTTGTCATAAAAACCCATGATGCTGCTTGTTAAGCTATCCATTAGCTGTTGTTTAATAATTCTTTCACTAGAGATGTTAGACTTACAGGCCTATAATTTGTAGCACTGTGAAGGCAATTTTTTGCCTTGAAATAGGGACAATAATGGCTCTCTTCCAGCCCATAAATACACAACCTTCAAGTGATGATACATTAAGTAACTTTATTAAAGGTGAAGCAATACGGGCTCTCACTTTCTTTCAAAAAATAAGCGGTAATATTAGCTGGCCCAGGGAATGAATGACTCCTTAACTATACTTTTAATTACATCAGATGCATTGAACATTAAGATCCTTGCACAGAAACATTAATATCTCAGGCCTTTGGTCATTATAATCTGTGAAAACGGAAGAAAAATATTCTGAGAACACGTCTGTCTTTTCTGTGTCATTTTTGTCTAGCCTAAAATAGCGTTGTGATGTCTCTATGGAACCAATCTGAAAACTTACTCTTTTGCTTCTTCCTATAATTGTGCAATCATTTTGTGTCAACTTTTCTAACCAAGAGCACTCTCTTCACGTATACATCAACATTGAGTACTAAAATCACTACTAAAAGTACTTGCGGTCTACGTGTACTGCACGTAACTGACAAAATGTATTATGTTATGCCACCTATGCTGTTTAAATCGGGTACAGTCTTAGAAGGTCACGATGAAACCATGGTGGAGTGCGTTCGTTGATATTGGTACAAACGACACTAGTGTTCACTTGATCTTTTAAAGGAGGTCAGTATTGGTCTGTAGTGGGACAATCTGAATAAATCTTATTTCAGCCTAAAGTAGCCAAAAATGAATTGAGTCCTGAGTTTGCTTTCATAAAGCGTCTTGACAGCTCATGTACCTTCTACCTCTGAACTTACCTTATGCGGGAACATACCACACGGTATAGTATTGTTATCCCTTCTTGAAAATGGAACATCACTCCTAAATTAAGTTTGTACCTGAACATATTAACAGATTAATAAACTATTTAACCTGCCAGCGGTTGGAAAATCAACATAATGATATACCTAATGGTGAGGTAAAGCGTAATGTAACAAATTTCCACCCCACACAGGCAATACTAGTGCTTACAAGGTTGGACCAATTGATACTAATATGGAAGATTGAAATCTCCCATTAGGGGGAAAAGTATATTTACTTACTTATACAAACAGCTTATAAATATGATATTTTGATCACTGGTTTAAGGGTTCGGCAGACACTATACCATATCTCATGTATTTAGAGCGTGTGACAAGAACATCACCTAGACAGTAAGCATTCGCAAATGTTTACAGAGAAAGTGTCAGCTAGCTTATAATACGAGTGGATTTTGACAGAAAGAATAACCCGCCACCACATCCTTCCTTCATACCCTGCCTTAAAACAGAAAAAAATAAATACATTAAATGTTAAAGATTCATTTAACCATGTCTCAGTGATTCCTACAATTTCAGAAATATGGCACGGTATATAGTCCTTTAACTTTTCTTACTTGCAAGCAATATTTTTTCTATTGGCAGCAAGCATTTGCACTGAGGATTTAGAGGGAGTGGCAGGCTTCTAATGTCTATTTGATGCTCCACTACTGGTCCTGCCTGTCGGTGCTGGTAGTTCTGTTCATGCTGTAACTGCAACTAGTTGGACCACGTAAAAACATCCTGAAACCAGGATGATCAAACGTCGAGGACTTTGCGCTGTCCAACGCTGCCAAAAGTCATGAAACAGCATTGAGTGGGCCTGGTCTCCCTTGCATGTGGTATCCAATGTGGTAAGACTTGGAAAAGTCCAGCAGCTGCCTCTTGTTCCCCAAGTTCTACCATGCCATAAATGATACCAACTTGTTGTGGTAAGGGTATGAACCGGTTAGGGTACGGAATCTTCAGGGACTCCATTAACAACAGCATTTAGCTTTTTTCCTTTCATTCTGCGAGTTCATCTGTCACCCTAGACATAAGATTGTTCATATCTGAGTTCGACTTTGTCCAAACATAATGAGGTGTGTGAAGTCGGTCCACTTCAATCTTGGCTCTGTTTCATAAAACTTTAAAGACGTCTTTATATAGGCCAGCATAAAGACGTCTATATATAGGACTGCAGGCCTACGTAAAGGCGTCTTTATGTTTTATGACAGAGCCCTGCAGTTTGGTGATAAGACTTCTTCCCATTCTTCCCAAATATCGGCCGGGGTGTATGGAGCAACAATCATGGTCTTCACACTAAGAAACTAGAGTAGATCTATTGAGTAGTTATATTTAGTTGAACTGTACTTGAATACTGGAAAAATAGTTTGGCACAATGTTCTCATGTATTCACAAATTTTTTTGATTTTGCCTGCCAGGGGAAAATGTGAAGCAACTGTCAAGTGTAACCCTGAGGCATGTATCGTCCTCATCACAATGCAACTGTTTTACCTTAGCTAGGTTATCCAACTGAACGTGACCTGTGACATTAGAAAAATGCAAAAACGTGCCAGGTCAGAATAAAGTCATGTAAAATTAGGACCCTGAAGTGGTGCAGCTGTAAGGTCGCCCTATTTCTCTTAACATGAACAGGCTTATGAGAAACTTTTAAATAATGAAGTGATTTAGGTATATGTTTGATAAGTAGTTACAAGTTTTGATTTTTGGATATTGTGAAAACTTACCAAATAAATAGAGATCAACATCTGCACCTTAACACGCTCTGAGTTGATATATTGATTAACGTCAACTCACTTATGTGCCACACAATATGATTTATTGAATGTTGGATTACATAAGCCATAAACTCACAAAATACACGGCAAGGTGTTTGTAGCCATAATTTCAGAGGATTTTAGTAACTTCTCGTGTATGTGTTATATTAGACTATCATAGGCATGGCCTCAAGGCCATATACAGAACCCCATGTAAATAGTCTATCTAATGTAAACTTGATTGCAAAAGTTTTCATAGTACCGTCTAACGACAATGATTTACTTAGATCTAACCAACACAAAGAGTTTACTCTCATATTCTGGTAAAATATTTCAAACTCACAATGTATATTACGACACTTTGCACATGTTTACGGTATAATTAAAGTGTGGATTTAGTAAATCAACTACTCTCGTTTATATGCAAACATATTCATAGACTTCTGGGTTTTTCGATGTTGTCACCACCCTTCAGCGCCTGCTAAGCAACTACTCAATAATACCAAGACTAATGTGGCGAAGAAATTGGGATTTTGTCTAAGAGGTTACTTTCAACATGCAGGCCTTAACCAAATCAGTTGGCCAGGCCCTTATTACGGGACTGATTTTTTTGTCCAAACTGACATATAGATACACCCTTCTCGCGGCTTTGACAAAATGAGCCATTCCATTGATTAGCAATTGGTAACATGAGTTAAACCATATTGGATATATCGACCTTGCATTGGCCACAGCTGCGATTTATATCACCAAGCTTTCCTTCACTAACCGACCTGAGGTCTTTATCATTTAAAATATCTGGGGCCATATCTATACAAAAGGAATTGTAATGGCACCTTTTGTGTTCAGCAACAAACATCATCCAATAACCACCAAAGCAAACAGCATAATAAACATGAATACATCTACTTCAAGAAGAGCGAACATTCCACAATATAATGTATTTATATTCCACAAGAAGATATTTGATTCCAGAACGTTACTGTAACAATTTGTAAAAGTAACAATTTGTAAAAGTAAAACATTTCTTTTCCTGTAATACACATGTTAGCATCTGGAAATCATATTACCTTTCATAGCCATATATCTAAACTTTTTCAAACAAATCTAAAATTAGTGAACCGAGTTCAATTGATATCATGATTAGCATAAGTACATTTCAATAAGATGTAAAAAATGACTACTGGTAGGTCCAGAAATGTTCTTGTTACGTGATGTGATGAATGTTAAATGCATGCACTGATATTCTAGTCATTATTAAATAGTTTTCTTTAGCTCAGCAACGTAGCTTATCAGATGTCTTTCTTGCTAGATCAATCTATCTACAAACGCAATAATGCTTAAGATATGAAGGGAACATAATAATTATCAGACAGTATTAATTTCAAGACATAAAACATCTTAAAGTCAATTAATTGAAAACATTAAATAGCAACTGTATTGACACAAAAGTAAATACATTAAACCTGCTCAACCCTGACACCTGGTGCAGTCATGTCTTGTACTGAAGATAAACCTTTCCCATTAAATCATAATGTAAATGTTTTCCCCAATGTGTAAGATAGCTCTTTACACAAAGGCTACATGTTCGTAACAGACCATCACATCATGTCCTCAATCCAATCTCCAAGTAGGTTGCAGGTTTTAGCTTTTAGAGTACAACACCATGTAGTTTACATTCAGGTTTACAATATTCAATATAATCAATGTATCACACGTCTCATAAGTTCATTAAAAAGCAAAGCGCACATTTTGAGAGAGCACATTGCAATATCATAATGCACAATGAAAGGGAATGGTTTAATTCAATGTGTGGTAATACCTGGTTTTCCTTCTGTAACAAAAGATATGAAGTTTGTAACTTCTGTAAAATGTTTGCTCCCTGTCTTAAATATCCACAAGAAATCACCACTATTCTCGTGAATGACAAGTTTTCAAGGACGCAATGGGGTTTAATACATTGCATAACAAATACTGCACTTACCTTACGGACCATAAACAAACTTACATGTCTTTTCAGAACAAGTAAATTACTGATTTTAGTACTGTCATTATACGGCTACATTCTTCTGCAATAAAACAGTATTTCCACCTGTACTATCGAAACCATGGTACAATATATACGATATTAAATCTGTATTATAGTGTAATATGATTGTGGCAGTCACCTGTCGTCTTTGAAAGTAAGAAATTTACAAAAGGTTCAACCAGTTTATCTTTTTAGCAAATGCCTGAAAGGAATGTTAAACAGTTAAGACCTAATCAAGAAAGTCGTAGCATATGTCAGGTAATAAGTTATATATTGCCCTTAGCATTAGTTGCATGCACACAGTTGTTGGGATCAGTAAGCCCAACCCATCAGAAGGAAACAAAAAATGACTGTCGGTAGTTTCAGAATTATACTAACGTTTAGTTACACGTGAGATATATGTGGAATGCATACACAGATATTTTATCATAGTCACATAGGTTACCTTGGTAACACATGTTATCAATTCTCTTTCTTAATAAATGCATATTACATATAAACGCGATATGAAGCTTAATGCATGAGGCTGGCAGAATAACTACCATAAAGGCTTAATTTTAAAACATCTGAAAACCCATTCATGGACAACATTAAATAGCCATAGTATTCCGTAGTAAATGCAATATACCTGCTCAACGTGCCAACTGCTGGAATTACCCTTTACATAGCAGAAACCATCTCATCTTACCCTCAAACTGGTCTACAGATTTAACTTTTACAGTTGTTTAAAATCAGAAATATTGGAACCTCTGTAGTAATTTAATAAATTCAATAGAATTTAATAAAGACATTTAATAAATTCATCAAACAAGAAAATCACAAAATCGCACATCACATGCATCAGTTGGAAATAACTCATTGCAATATCACAATATACAACATCAGGGAATAGTTTAATATATATGGTGATGATTTGTTTCTCTCCATATCTTCTATACAATGTCTGCTCCTTTGTCTTAAACATCCATAAGAATCACTCCTTAGTGAATGAGAATTTTTCAAGAAATCAATGAAGTTTGACATATTGTGTAATGAATAGTTACTAAACCAACCAAACGATAAACAAACTTCGACTTTGTACACTTACAAAAGAATTGAGCTTCATTTGTTTTCATTTTGCTAAATTAATCTGACATTTTTCAGGAACCAACTTTATTCAATTTTACTGATGACACCGCTGCATGAAACACATGTTTACACTGATAGTAAATCGTTATTTATATTGGACTAATACGTGTATGGTACTTTTGGAGCTTTTCTGAAAATGAGAAATATATAAAACCCTCAACCACGTTATCGTTTTAACCAATTTCTCAAAACAATAATAAAAAAAAAACAATTTTGAAATATGATGGACTTGTGAGCACATCTCCAGTAAGAAGTTAAACATCATTCACCTCAACATTAATAACTTGTGAATAGTTATTGCTATCAGGAAACCCAATCTGTCAGCGAGTGCAAATGGTTAAATGCAACATCCCATTTAAAATACAACATTCAGTACATATATTAGGAAACAGTTGTCTTGCCAAGCAAATTTATTTTGTTATTGAAACTGTGGCAACCAAGTCAAAGACAAGAATTTAATTAAATTCATCACTTATTTCAGCCAAAAAGATTGCAACTGTTAAAAAAACATTCATTATAACGCGCAAGCTGTTTTATGTATCTTCACTGGTGCGAGGTATGCATTATGTTTGATTATACGTTCTTGGAACCTCTGTAGTAATTTAATAAATTCACAATTCCCAAAACTACATTCAGTTTGCAGAAAAGGCTTATATTAAATATTGGGATACAATAAATATTTAATATGAGATGAATCCATACCCACAGATACATCTTTAAATTTAATGCTTGGAAACAATCAACATGTACTTGCAAAAACAAAACGAAACAGCATGGAATCAATGCACAAAAGCGTTACATACGCTGTACATGCCAAGAAATAACGTCAAATACAAATTGTAAGATTTTGTTTAGGGTCGTCTAATATCCATCTGGCCTGCCCACATGCCATATACCACAATTGAAGATACTCAGTGCATTGTAGACAGCGCATGGGTCATTTATTTTGATGGTTATTCCTAAGTGTTTACACTTTTTCCAATAAAGACCAATGTGTGTTATTTACCAAGACTACATATGTCGTTTGAAAACATCATCCAAAAGGAGCAGGCCTAGCGAAACTACTTTGTATAAATTTTGTTGCATCTGGTCACGAACATGCGTGAAATTTCAGCTTATTACCATAATTGTCTTCATATAGGGGTTCAGTGTTGGAGTTTTACTGCACCATAAGTCAACCTCCTGATTATGTACATTGTCGCTGCTGGGATAGAACCAATGCTCAATCTGGTACAGTCTTTAATCCCTCGTGCTTATGGCCATTAAGTACAGCAATATAAATGTAGGTTGTAGATAACAGGTGAAACATTTTGTCTTTTTTTTTAGAATAACCGAGTTCCAAACCGTTTGTAATAACTTAGATAAAACTTCCTGTCACCTTTCCATATTCAAAACGGCCTCTTATTCTACACCATTGTGCCCTCTTTCGAAGTTTCTTTGTCTTTCATTTGCAAGATGTGTTCGAAGTAGACCTCGAGGATGTCTTCTTGCGGTTTTGAGAAAGATGCAAAGGCTATTTCTCCAAGGAGATGAACTCTGACGAGAAGATCTGGAACCAGTATGTTACATTAGGATTGTATAGCATTTAATAATTTAACAAGCAAAAGATAAACTAAATGCAAACATAACCAACGTTGATAATGCATTGTCAGATACTGACGAATGGAAATTGAATTCACATTAAAATGCTAGAGCTATCCAACCTCGTGTACAAAATATAAATAATTATATAGGTTGAGATTGTATAGTTCCATTGTAAGGTGATTATATATAAGTACATATACCTTTATAGCTGTCATATATTTAACCATTGAATTTACAAAATGATGCAAAGGGGTGTATAGTTAATGTAAATACGTACCTTCGGGGGTTCCGACTGCACATGTCTTTCTTGTTTCAACACCTGAGGAGAGGTCAATAAAATTTTATTCACCCACTTGTCAACATCGCGACAATTTTGAAAACACAACTCTATAGGTTAACTATAGAAAACAGACGCACATAGGAACACTGTGGATCAGGTTTACAGTGTTATAATTTTATATTCATTCAGTAGCTATATTAATTTGACTATTCAGTTATAATTTAATTTCAATCGGATACGGATGTGGCACTAATAAACCTGACGGTAATTGCATAAACTCAACGTGATTAGTTCTGCTGGGTTTACTGATAATGTATGCACGGGAATAATTATATACGTAAACCAAACAGCGTATAAAGCTTGAAAAATTGTAGCACAATTTCGTAGGCGTCGGTGAATGTCGGTGAAACAAAAAGTAGCCACTCGGTACATTAATCCTCCTAGCGCCCATTACTCCGCTAGCCTCCACGGCCAGCTGTTTTTCTATGCAAGGTTGTCGAACATCGGAAATACATCAATAATCTCAGAGTGACAGTGAGCACAAAACCGTCCAAGGTAATAATCGTAAGTGTGTGCCCAACGACCCCCAAATTCTGGTCCACTTCGCTCTGCGATCAGCTCCGAATTACCTAGAATAACCTAAATACACCGATTGACCTCAGAGTGACCTTAAACACTTAATAGTCAAATGCAACCTGTACATACCAAGTATTTACCCCCAAGGCCTAAATTTTGGCCCGTTTCTCTCTATGATCGGCTGATTCCGTTATATTACACATTTTATAATTCCCCATTGACTAAATAAATGACAAAGCACACAAAATCGGGAATGCACTAAATGACCGCATATTCAGCTTGATATACCAAATATATACATGCTCCCAAGGCCTAAATTTTGGTCAGTTTTGCTCTAAATCCAGCCATGTTCGACATGCAAGGTTGTCCTAAAGCATGAACGCACTGAATGACCTCAGTGACCTTGAACACTTAGCAGGCACAAGTGCCTTGCATATAGCATGTACTTGCCCCCGAGGCCCAAATTGTGTTCAGCTTCGCAGCCATTTCCGATATACATGTGTATTATATGTTTTATAATTTCCCACTGACTACAGTGATAAAACGCCGAAAATCTGAGAAATGCACTGAATGATTCCAGAGTGACCTTGAACACTTAAAGACTGGGGGCCCAATATAAAAGGAGCTGGGCGGGGCCGATCCAGTATAGTCGCAATGAAGGCTTTAGCTCACAGTAGAGGCCCAACATGAGCTTCTAACTCAAGATGATGTCTCTTCACACACAGGGCTTGCATTTTGCCACTAAATTTCAGACAATTCAATTTTGTTTTTAAATTTCAACTGACAGACTAATTGCTGCCAATCTCAGGCTTTTGAACAAGTCCCAACCAATCCAAATACCACCGGGCCATAGTTTTATGACCCGGCAAGCGGCCACTTTTGATGTTTAGGGGGTAGCATAGTTTAAATGAAACCAGTCATGTACCTCCACCCTCCCTATCCTCCTTTAAGTCTGCAGCGGGGGGCTCTGCTATGGATAGAGTAAGGTTTGCGGTTGTGACGCAGGAAACTCCAGTTGGGGATTTTGGCTGCTAAGTAGGAGCATTATGGATATACTGGTTGATTGTGTTGTGTGTAAGAAATATCAAGCTTGACTTGCCAAATTGGGGAAATGAAAACACGGCCATCAACTTGCAAACTATCTGCTGAAAGTGGCAATCCCAAAGGTCCAAGCAAAAAGTTTATAAGAGTTGCGTATTATTTCAACTACGGACTGAGTTTCCGCAGTGCTTGACACACCGGATTGATTACCACTGCATCTAGCACATGTGGCTGATTGGCTGGTGTGGGTTACGCTTTCTAGACCGTTAGGACAAGGCCCCAAATTTCGCATTAATTTCTTTGACTGTTTTCGAGAAAAGGTTTTACAGATAGATGACGGACAGATCGACGCCTGCGTGATGACTGTAACTCTGCTGTGCAGCAGGACAAAGCAGATCTAAAAACCGGCCAATGGAGCAATGAGTGGATATGAGGTTATGCATAACTTTACATGCACGGACTCACACCACCAGAAACATTCAATCAGCTATCTCCTTCTGTGCGGCATCACTTCACCTTTTCTGACAAAACATTTAAAGGCGTACGTGTTGAATCACCCCCCCCCCCCCGCCCAAGCCACATTTTAACGGAGTTCTGTAGCTTAGGGTACCTAAATATACCCTCATACCAGTGGAGCAATGCACAGCCAAAGCTTATCCAGCATGCCCCACGAAAAAGTTGGATCGGCTATTCTAGCTCTATTGCTGTCCATGCATCTTGATCTAGTAACAGTATCTCACCTTCACTATTCCCACGCCTGCCTCTTATTCCATCAAGCAAAGACTTCAGAGTTTCAATGAAGTGAGTGATGACCTTATGGTCTCTGGGTACCGCTTTCGGATCACTCTTCACCATGGCAATGTACCCGTTGATGAGGGAGATGAAGAGGTTTATAACGAGAAAAATCATGGTCATTAGGTACACCAGAAGGAACAGTATGCCCGGGGAACCGAACGCAGCTGCTACCGAAGAGAAATTAAACTTTCCGAGAAATGCCGAAACCAAAGTGGTCATCACCTGGAAGAAAATATTTTATATTTTTTATTTTTGTATATTATATTGATATTGCAAATAAGGACGAGTAACAGATATCACTAAGACAGTTGCAATATAATTATTATTACTACTATTACTACTACTACTACCACTACTACTACTACTACTACTACAACTACTACTGCTGCTACTACTACTACTGCTGCTACTACTAGTAGTAGTAGTAGCAGCAGCAATAATAATAATAATAAGAAGAAGAAGAACAAGAGGTCCAAGGACCTTGGCGCTCTGCTTGACAGCTGCAGTTGGGATGACATTGGCAATTTTTTTCTGCAGACTTGTATCAAAAACTCACTGCTGCAGAC
>JAAUYG010013967.1_pt1 | contig 11130 bp, 9 predicted proteins | sample 7278091 | NCBI WGS metagenome assembly JAAUYG01 (sample SAMN14350201, study PRJNA611818) | marine sediment metagenome | isolation source: surface marine sediment (0.6m) | place: French Polynesia: Moorea | collected 2018-08
AAATTGGCTTGACATCAGGTTTGTGCTCAACACTTTGATATGTAGAAGAAAACCCTTTACTAAAGTCTAAGACCTCTGTGAAGGTGTGTGTATTGGTAGATAACCCTGATCCCAGAAAGCCAGGCTCAGCATTTGGGTGATCATTAGTATTAGCAGCCTCATCAAGGCTTTCAGAACTTGCCTGATCTGGGGTTGAGTGCATCAGCACAGGCTGTACATTAGATGTAGTAGATGATGTACCTTGGGAGGCAACATGTTGAGCTTGATGGTTCTCTACATTGAAGTCTCTTAGAACTTGATTAGATTGGGATAAATTGGTTTGCAAATTATCCTTTTGGGTAGGATTCCTTGTAGGGACCTTGCCTAAGGGTGTGAAAGTTGATCTTTGGGATAGTTGGGATGGTTGATTAAGCATGCCACTTGTAGTGAATTTCGATATAGGAACATATTTGCCTACCATTTTTGGCTTAGTCATGGCAGGGTATTATCACCCATCAGTTGTCATCGATTCAATTAATCAGTTGATAACAGACACAAAGGATACAAAAAAACAACTTGAAAAAGATCCTTATACTATAAAAACCAAAATACTTACAAATCAGACATTGTGAAGTTGTAAGTCCTATAGAAAAAGAAGAAAATTGACCAGGTTTGAAGGCAGGAAGTCGTCACTCCAGAAACGAGCCGCGGGTCATCTGTTCAGTCTGTTTCATGATTTGCTTATGACTTTTTGACCCTTGTTTTGGCCGCATGTTCAGGAAAGAAAATCCGCAGTAGAAAAGGCGTCATCAAGCCAAAACTAGGTCAAAATACCTCTGGCTCTTTCTGTGATCTTCCTGGCTCTTTGGGAAGTGAGCGAGTTTTCATTGTTTGAGGACACATCTCCTTCGTAATCCTGCCAACCTTCATCCTTGCCTGACAAAAATGACACAAGAAACCTACATTTTAGCATCTCGTGTGTTACAATGGCAATCTGGCCTTTTGTAGTCTCAACAAGGTCAACGTGTTCTTGATGTCATGTCACTGACCATTACAATTCATTGATGAAACTCGATCCATCACTTGCTTTGATCTGCGTGTGAGGACTGATGGAGGTTACCTTTGATGGAACTGGGTCTGGAGGGGTCAGGCTCTGAACTCTCCGCGTTCATAGAGGAAGATGAACCGTCTGAGATTTCATCTGAGATACCTATGCCCTGGTCAGAACTTATCTGTCAAAAAGGAAAAAAATCTGACGAACAGGCTGTGTTTGCACGGTTATGAAAACATGAAACCATGAGGAAAACAAACTTTGTTTGCTTTCACTTTTCAAAGTTGGTTCTTCAGGGAGGGAAAGTCGCTTTCCGACTCCTGCCTGAATCTGATCACAGAGTATGTGAAAATGAATTGTACTGCAATTCAAGATCTTACGCGAGGTGTATCTGAGCTGAAGTGACTGGTGGAGAAAGCACTTCTGGAGTTGCTGGAGCTGTTCTTACTGCTGCTGCCCATGTCTTCTGATTCCACTTGTTCAAACATACATTCCAAGCTCTTGCGCCCCTCCCTGATGTAGTGAGGCGTTTGATTTCCCACTGGTAGAGTTTCCTTTTCCAGGTTATTCTCTTCGTTGTTCAGCGCTGCTGTGTTTTTCTCCCATTCTTTGTCACTGGCGTAGCCAACAAACAGGCAGTCTTCTACATTGGCTACAGTTGCCTTGGGAATTGGAGGCAGTTTGTCCCTAGAATGGTCTCTAAGCACCCTGTAGTTGAGAACGTAGGACATGTACATCACTTGACTCCACCTTTTCTTGGCCTTAAACATCACAGGGTCTTTGAGGTGTATGAAGAAAGGCATTCCTCCTGGAAGGATCCAGTTCATCTGGATTCCATACGGGGATTTGTAGGCGTTGCCATTTCCTGGCGAAACTCCAATTTTGTCGTCCAAGAGAGACACCAGTTGACTTGCAAAGTCAGTCAGATGCAAATCGTTGGTTCCATTGTCCATAAAGATGTGCGCCTCCATGTAGACATTCTTTAACTGCTTGGATTTTGAGACCTGACACAGGCTCTTCAAGAGTCTACCCATTTCCCAGTCAGCCTCTCTGTACATTGTTGTACACATGAATATTCTATTGATGACATCTTTATTCTTTGCAGTGATGTGTTCAGTGCTTTGAAAGCCATCGTGCTTGTAGTTGAGGAACATGTTTTGGTCCAAGAAAATACTGTTCCATGTGGGTTGAATGAAGAGTTCATCAAAAGGCTTCAAGATGATACTGGAACTTCTATTGAGTAGAGGACCCTTTACAATGTAAGGTGAAATCCAGATGATGCCTGCTAAGACACAGGCACACCAGATGCCAATTCCATGGGCATGGCAGATGACTTCATCCACATAAGTAAAGTTAGGCACACAGAAGTACATGACGATACCTATGGCCGCGGGAGTGGCCAGTATGGAAGGTATGGTCATGCCCACACCTGTGATGCAGAGGGTAGCTGAGATGTAGGACAGACCATGGGCCAGTAGGCTGCTTCCAAAATGAATCAGCAGTGGATGAAGGACTTTTGTGTGTGCACAGCCGGCCATTCCTTCCAGTAAGGTGTTGAAAAAGTTCTTGTCCAACAGTCCATGACTTCTCAACCTGATCATCATGACAATGCAGAGTCCTATCATGAGAATCATAAGTTTGAAGATAGTGTACAGACAGGCTGCCTTCCATCTTCCCATGAAGGATCCATTATAGGACCTGACGATGTATATTTGCACCTTAGGATTCCAGCACAGGGCCAGCAGGCACAAGCAAGCAGGAAGACACAAAGCCTACAATGGAAACTTGTACTTCAGTTTGGAAACCCTGGAGGGGCACAGTGCCAGCACATTAAATTGTAAAAAGACTTACGGGGAAAAGAGCCAATGCTTTTGCATACAGCTTGTACCTGAAACCAGGGCAGGGGAGTGGCCAGTGTTGCTATTCCTGCAATGGCGCAGGAAGCCCAGACTCCACTGAATCCCAGAACAGTCTGGATGATCCTCTTCCAGTTGTGCAGAGAACTGTGATGATGATGAGATTCTACAAAAATGAATTTTGCAATTTAAAATCAAAAGAGAAATCCAGACACACCATTCTTGGACTTGTCAGTGGTACACCAAGGCGCTCTTACCATGGCAGGACTTTGTGTCATCATTCTTCTGAGCCAAGGTGAAATTCCCGTCATATTTGACCTCTGACTTTCTGGACCTGGTAAACTAGATCAGAAAGAAGGAAACATGAAATGATTGAAATGATTTGTGATCTCCCCTTGGCTGCAAGCGTTCAATTGGCCGTTCTGAAAATCAAGCTGTTCCCAGCAATCTTGGTTGTGTGGATTCCTTGTTCCATCACATTGATCTGTTCTTGTCTTTACCTTGATGTTCTCCCAGAGGTCGTAGCAGAGGGTGACGGAGAAGACGGCGCTGAGCAGCGGCAGCAGAACCTGCACGGGCAGCCGAGGAGCCACCTCCAGCGTGAAGACGAGGAAGCTCGATACCTCGGCGAAGCTCACCATCATGCCCTGCAAGACACAACCTTCGATTCTCAAGTGAGTCCGGTTAACTCCTCTGTTGTTCCAAGTTTTGGTTTTAATTTGTGTTTGATGGGAAATTCTCATCATTCTCAAGGTTCAAAGCCTTGTGATAGGACTGCAGATCACAAATGTTACTGCTGTCAGATATGGGTGCCAGTCAGTTTTTCACCCATTTCTCTTTTGTGATCAGTCATTTTTGCATTTTTCTTGTACATCTTTGTGCCTAATATCCTGCGTGATTGGCCACGAAATGTCAGAATGGTTACGCATGTTCTTTTGTGAAATTATTATTTCAGGAAACATGTGTGTTTGTGACAAATCTGTGGGTTTCTGAGGAAAGTTTTGGAAGTAGCATTTTCCCGTGGGCCACCACACTTTGTGTGGATTCTGGTTCTGTTGTGTTTGGTCTCAACGTCTCAGAGAATGACAACAACAAAGCTGGAGGAACAAATCAAATTTTCCCACAATCCTGTTTCCAATTCTGTCTTGATTTGAAAAACTGAGACAAGTTCTGACAAGAGGAGAGGGTCTCACCACAAACAGAGCGACGCCGCTGGGCCATTGGTGCGTTCTGGTTCTCTTGATGAAGCTGGTGTTCCACAGTACCTTGACCAGAGCCACGGTTTCCGGCACAATCAGCACCAGGGCAAACGCAGCGTACCTGTGCAAACCAAGACGAGATTGTTTTTGTGAAAAACGGTGTCAAAGCAAGAACATGCACTTTGCACAATCACCTGGAAAAAGCTATCTTGCATTGCCGATGGCTGAAAGGGCAGAGAAATTGAATTTGTCACAACAGTTCTTTTGTTTTCTGGTCAAGTATTAGGCAGTGGTGACCAGACAGACTTCAGTTCACTGGGCAGCTGTTGCAACGTCAATGAAGTTTGTTTTCACAGGGTTTTTGATTGCCTGCGTGCCGCTGTCCTTCATTGTGAGAAGAAAATGGTTTTCGGCCATTAGACTATATTTCTATCTTGGGTGGAAAGCAGAAAGGTTGCGAGAGGGGGAACGCGTGATGAAAACTAAAGTTCTCACCAAATCTCCAGCCTGAGTGTATTGTTGATGTAAGCTCCCCCAATGAGCCATGCCAGCGACACTTTGTTGAGCACCAGTGCTCCCAGCATCAATGCTGACATCAACGCAGCAGTCAGGAACTGCAAAACAGATCAGGAAAACAAATATGTCCAGAGGTTCTCAAAGATTGCAATGGTCGTAGGGTCGGGGTAAATTTTTAATGAGATGAGGTTCAGAAGGGCAAAGCTACAAGGGATCAGAAAATGTCCTTTTGCATGTCTTCACAGAACCTTGCAATTCAGATCTGGAAAGCAAACTCTGCAAACTCACAAAAAAGGCAAGTGTTTTTGTCTGGAGGCTCCATGTTGTAACATTTGCCAAAAGGAGAAAACCTTGCTGTCTCCATAATTGACTTAACTTATGATGTATTTTTGTAAGCACAGGTTGCGTACAAGGCGCTGGTGTCACTTTTTTCTCTGGATACACGAACACGTTTCTGTGTTCTGATGCATGTGGCCCAAGAAGCAAGTTTTCGCCATTTTCAGAGACGCTATTTGTTGTGATCGCTTCTAACGACTGTTGTCTCCCAGATCTTGTCTGTTCGCCCTTTTCATGAAAAAAGTTTCAAAAGCCAGACCAACAATGTCCAGGTACAAAGGCTGCATGAGGGAATCAAATCAAATGATTTCTCTCTGTTCTCTGTGGCTGGACAGAAATTCACCTTTGTTGCAAGAACAATAAAGTATGCAATTCCCCCTCCAGTTTAGGCCTCCTGAAGTTGAAAGGATCGACCCACCTGTACAACCCGTTTGCAGCCGTTCACGCATTTCATGTTCGTCTGTGGATCTGTCATCTCTCTTCGGAGTATCCTTGAGTTTCATGTTCCAGTTTGTCACTTTCCAGTGTGGACATTTGCAAATTCTTGTTTTGCGGTGGGCTTGTCTCCTTTCAACCAACTCTCAGACTGCATTGGAACCCCCAACGCAATAAATTCCATTGTCTATCAGCCTGATCCAGCCAAATACCCAAAAGGTGTTCCAGGACAGTATTTCCACTGAATTGCCACACAATAGACTGGATATTTTAGCTGGACAACAGAGCATCCGGTGAGGCCTCTGAACCAGACTGCTCACATGTCTAAAATACATACATCAGACATGGACCACCAGCTGGTCTTAATGAATTCGCAAATCTGCCAGTTCATTGTGCACCTAAATAAATTGGCCTTTTAGGTTCAGTCAAGGTTTAGACTGCCCACGTCTTTACTTTGCATTTGATACAAGTTTTGTCAGCTGGCTTTTAAAGTCCACATTTGCATTGGACAGTGTGTGCTCTGTCGTTCTTGGTTCACAAGAATCATTTCAATCTTGATCAGATTCTGGATGTCCCCAATAGACTGACAATGACAATTTGTCCAATGCGAAAGAGAACATTTGTGACAAAAACAGAAGCATAACTGACAGGGACCAAATTTGGAAGGCCTTTTGGAAGGCTCAGTATTTTACCCATGCAACAAACGTACGTTCAGATTTCAGACTCTCACGACATGAGCTTTCCGGTTTTCATTTGGCAAAAGTTCCTCGGCGGTTGGCACTTCCCTTCGTGTTTCAATCTCTTTTGGTGCAGATTCTCTAGTTACAGAGTTCACTCAATAGCGCATGTACTAAGTCGCGTGACACGAGACAAACAACGGACAAAAAAGGCAGAGGAACCAGTAATGGATCTAATCCAGGTACAACACGAGTGTCCCTTTGCTAAGGGGTCAACTAGACGAGAGTTGTGTGACAGTGCAACAGCTGGAGCAATCCTGGCGCACGTGCTAGGATTGTCCAGTGCTAAATTGAAAATCCTCTCAGTTCTCTGTGGTCGTCCAGTCTATGCATTTGGAAAGCATGCGGAAATCACGCAAAGGGGCCAAAATGCTTGTTTCCCTGTGCGATGCCCACAAAACGTTTCTCCGTAAATTTTTTGTCCAGAAAACTTCTTCCACAATTTCTAATTGTTCTCTTCGAGCACGTTTGGACTAGTATCCAGGATTTAGTTAGGTGGCAACCTTGAATTTCCCAGGTTTAACTTGGAAGTTTTGCCCTGAGGTATCAACATGAAAAAAGAAAAAGAAATCAATCTTTTTTGATCGGCTGGTGGAAATTGATAGCGATTTCTGCATCAATCTGAGATAAACTCCAGTCTTAGGCAAGCAGGAGACTTCACATTTGAGACCCTGATTGCTTTTGTGTGCGACAATTGTGCGTCTTCTGGTTCTGGTGTTGCATGTGGTGCGTTGTGCCGAGAGAGATGCAACAGAGGGCAGGTGTTACCGCGCGGAGTTTTGCCTTATTTGGTCGTTTAGGCAGCAGATGACAGCTGTGTGTACGGGCTGGTTGAATTTTGTCCTCTTTACTCTTGGGAGACAAAAGTAACGGAAATGAAATGTTCTGTGGCCGACAAGATAGGAAGTCAAAAAATTGTAGGCGTATGTTGCAACAAAAATTATGAACAACGAAGTTGTGATGTGAAATGCAGCAAAAAACCCTGTGCTCAAATGTCCAGGAAACAAAGTAACAAAAACAAATTCTTTGCAATGTCAAGGGAAAACTTTTTTTAGTTCTCCGAATCGGACAGAAAATTCAAGATTTCCTTTTGGTCTTCTATCTATATCTCCAGCAAAAAGTCAATTGTTTGGTTCAAGCAATGAGAATTAAGAACAGAAGACCATGAGCTGCAATGTTAACGCATATGTGTCATCATCTCATCACTCCTCATAGATTTTTTTTTCGCTCCTGCTGAGATTCGCAGTGTTTCCAGTGCTAATTTGATTCGGACAAGTTTGACAAGTAATGCAGGAGTGATTTTTGCCTTCCAATGAATGGATGCGCATTTCTTCCGCTGCGTGCGTCCATTCGGTCCGGATTGACGTGGACACATGTCCGGGGAGAATGGGGCCGCGGTCAGTGGAGTGGAGGAGATCAATATTGTAAAAAGGCGTGAAAAGTTATTTGCTCCTGGATTTAGCAGATGACTTCGTCCATTCTGAGAGCAGGGCGTGAGGGTAATAAGGTAATTAATGACACTGTTGACATATCACTGATTAATTGGTGTCACTGCTGTGCGTTTCAGTTTTGTTCAAAATTCTTTGTACACCCAAGTTTTCAGTTCCCAATTGATTTTGAAATCTTGTTATTTTTCATGCAAAACTGTGGCGAAGGGTAAGATCTACAAAAGCGTGTCCTGAGATCAAAAACAAACCCAGAAGCTCACAAGAGATCTTTTGTTCAGCTTTCCTTGCTCCCTGCTCAGGGAAAAATAGCAAGCCAGTTGGTGTTTCCTGTTTGTTGAATGTGCCAGAAAGTTTCTGATTATGAAATCAATGTCATTCAACGGAATCAACAGAGAAATGTATGAAGAGCTCGCCGAATTTAAATTTCACACAGTATCTGGTTTTAACATCTCAAGCCAAAAAATCGCATTTGCCAAGCATTGAGAAATTGTTTTCTGCACGAAGTTTTGCAACGAATTGACAAAGAACTTGCATATCAACTGAATTCGAATCCGAGTGTGAAGGTATTGAATTTCCTGCAAGGAGAAATGAAGCAATAAGATGGCAGGTGAATGTTGATGCGGAATCAGACGGATTCTATTTGCACAAATCTCCCATGCAAGTCCTCCTTCGCAGCACGCGCATTCACAAATCTTGGCAAGCGAAGAAAAGTCATCCTAGGCCCTGGGGCAGAGGAGTATTAAAAAGTGAAAACGTCTTACAAAACCATAAGCAGCAAATTAGTTCGGTTAGAATTTATTAGCTTTGCCCTGTTTACACACCATTGTGCGGAAAATGTCGAAATTACAGGTTTTGGGCATTGTGGCGAACCAAGCAATGGTCCCCAAATTGAGTCTGAATTGAGATGCGCTACCTTTGAATCAATTGGAAATTATCAAAGTAAAACTAATTTCGCAACTTGCCCGACAGCAAACCTTGCTCATGTTTCCAGATTTTCTTAAGAGATGTGAGAGAATACATTTATGACATTTGTAAAGAAAGGTAATTTGGCAGTTGTAGGAAAGTGTGAAAGATGCCATTATCCCCAGGGCTATATCCAGAACATATGCTCATTTCTTGTTGTTTTTCAACAATGATTAAGACCTCATTGTTTGCCAATGCCGAGCTGTTCAAAACACAAACATCTGCAAACGCAAGTGACGAACTGAACATGCACATAGGAGTTGGCTGAGACATGGTGGAGAACCTGAGGTGCTACCATTGGTTGCAGCACCATGGTACCATGGTTCCTGAAAACGTTGCAGCGAAAGCGCACCCACAGTGTTGAGGTTCTTCGAGACATTTTGCTTTTTCGTCAGATTTCCTTTCTTGAGCTTGTTGTGGTCTCTTCCCCAGAAAAGTGAAAGCAGGATGATTTCCAGGTGCAAATTATTTTCTTCTCTCTCCACGCTGCGCTGAGGAGCAGTCAACTCAGACTGAGGTGTACTTCTCAAGAAGAAGAAAACCAATTGAAACTCGAAGAACTTTGTAATCCTCGGATTGTGGGAGCGTTGTGTGCGTGCGGTGTCCAGCACACGGCTTTACCTTGCCATGGCACTTTAATGGTCAGCACGACAAAGGCAGAAAACCACAATCACAGTTCCCAGTGACCGCGCGGGTCATTTGCACGAAAGGGGCGGCTGACATAGTTTTGTTCACACAAAAGCTGCGTTTTTCGTGAAGAAAGGACTGGAACATACACAAATTCAAAGCGAATCAAAAGACCAACAAACATGCAGGAAGCACACGCAGAAGTGAACAAGCTTTTTCAGAAATTTGCCACGCTGCAGCGAACTTTGTGAAAAGACGATGGCTTGTGACATCCCTGTGTGCAGAAGACAATTTTAATGTCATCTTTTTTCCGTCATGAAAATCCATCATTGTTTCCTTTGAAATTTCTTACCTCGGTCGAATAATCGAAGCCTTCTCTAAGCTTTAACTAATTTTCCACTGATACAACGCTCTTACTGTGAATTGCTGTGTCGCACGCGAATGACAACAATAAAAGAAAGAATTTTGCGTGTTTATTTTGTTAAAAATCGTTCTTCCTCTGGAGCTGTTCATGGTGTGTGGTCATGCCACAATGACATTTTGCAAAATCAATGTAAATTTGTGTTAAATATTTTTGACAGATGAACTTGCAAGTGAACGGTGCCAAAACGGGCAAGGCTTGTTTCATTGAGCGCACATTTGCGCTTGTATCTGTGTTGAATCTGTAGGTTTATCTGTTTTCAAGACGTGGCGTTGTTCTTGGGAGCAGTCTGAAAAACCCCTGACAATCGGAGCATTTCACAAACGTCACTTCACAATAAAAGTGAAAAATTTCTGCGTCTGGTGGAGCTCGGTAATTCCCCCAACATCCTGAACTAAAACTCATTCGGAACCTCAGCAAAACATGAAACAGCTCTTTTTCTTCCAAAATGGTGCTTAAGCTTTCATGTCTGATTAGCCGCTAAGAATGCCTTGAGAAAAGATTGAAATGAATACCCACGTACTAATTCCCTAAACACAAAGGAGTACACACGAATATGAAAACCCAAGCATTGCAGATGACTGCTGCTGTTGAAAAAGGTGACCACAAACCCGACTGCATAGACCCGCACTTGAAAAAGATATTTGGGAAAAGTTGCACGTGCAAACCTTTTCACCATCGAAAAAATCAGGTACATCTGTTAGAGGTGACTTGGTCTGTTAATCTCTTAAGTATTTTTCTTCTTCTTTCTGCCCGGTAGGATTTGCTCAATGGTGCGAATATTTCAGGCGAACTTAGGCTCATGCAGTGGTCTTTTTTTTGCCGAGTTCGCCCCACAAAAGAAGTGAACTTGCGCGAAATGACCTTCCCCATGGTTTGCTTTATCCAGTGTTGCAACCTCAGATCCTGACAAGGAATCAACTTGAAACTCATTGCTCTGCTCTGATTTTCTGGATTTCTGTCGGAAATCTCTGGACAGGTAAAGTTCCCGCTCCCATAAATGGAAAGGAAGGCGCTCTCACAATGCATCTTAAACATTGTATTATTTTCCTGGCAATGAATTTATCATCTCAAAGTCATTGGTATTCATCTCTGAAGGATTTACTTCAGGTGCCTCGCCAGAACCATCGTGAGCAAAGATGACAAATCCCAAAAACAAACGTACAGAAAATGTTCAATTGCAATACCTGGTAATTGATGCCAAATTGTAGTTACAGGAGCTTTTGACTCTTTGTCTTTGAATTAAAATGTCATAAATGGAAGATGATGATGTTTACAGGTCTAAAATACATCATCCCTTCTCAGTGTGTGGGATTTAAATGATTTTCATGAGAAGCATGTTCACAATTACACGGAAGGTAAATATCCAGATGTATACGAACAGGGATGAAGATCTTTTGTTTCCAGAGCACCACCCTCTGACATGTGCTCCCCGGTGGAGGTGACGCATTTCAGCCTGATTCTTTTTTCCTTAACCTCTCGCAGATTTGCAAGCAAGAGGTTCTTTGTTTTCAAGTCACTCTGCGATGTTGTCCGGTGGTCTGTCTGTCTGTGGCAGGACC
>JAAUYG010091490.1_pt1 | contig 11130 bp, 7 predicted proteins | sample 7278091 | NCBI WGS metagenome assembly JAAUYG01 (sample SAMN14350201, study PRJNA611818) | marine sediment metagenome | isolation source: surface marine sediment (0.6m) | place: French Polynesia: Moorea | collected 2018-08
GAGAATCATGCTTCTGATTCCTCCAAAGAATCTGACTGATTCTGTAGAGGAATCACTTTCGGCACCGTGGTAGGATTCCTTATAGGAATAAGTTTGATTCCTTTTTGGCTGCCAGTGATTCTTCTAAATCGGCTTCAGACGGATTTTCACATTCGGAGGTAGAGCGTTGGACTGCCGTGAGTCATATCTTACTGGGCGTAGCCAATGTGTTGCCATGGACAATACTATTTCCGGAACAACAAAGATTCAATATGGCTTACCTCAGGGCTTGGTCCTTGGGCCAAAACTCTTTACCGCATACACACGACCAGTGCAGCTAATATAACATTTTTTTCCAGTTTCCCGTTATGTTAATTCCTTTTTACATTCTGTTACCTACACCTGTCCGATCTGGTACTGACGCCTGATGGTTGAGCTGCTGTGTGACCGTTATAGTTTTCCACTATTACAGGCAGTTGGTCTGTTACCTACCCTGGTCCGGCCCCGTACTGGTGGTGCCTGTAGTGGTTGGCACACTGGTCGACGCCGGGGCTGCTGTAGTCGTAACTAGAGGCGGAGTCGTCACAGACAGGGTGGTCGTCGTAAACACTGTAGTGGACCCTCCTGAGGAAAAGAAAATGATTTCCTTTTAATATGTTTATTTAAGCATTGCAACATAGGCACCGAAGCAATATCTATTCAAGACTGGATGGGACTATACAAATTCCAAAAATAAAACTTGGATTTCCATTGCCCTTATTGAAATGGTGTAATACGAAACAGAAACATTAGTATCCTTAAGAAAGATCTTCCCCAAAAGTGAAAAGCACATGTATGAAGAAACGATATACATGTACAGTCAGTGAAACCCCTTGAGACCCCACATGATCAGGGGCACAATATGGTCTCAAAAACTGGGTCGTCTTATAATAATTATAAAACTACCCAGTTTTGAGACCAAAGTTACAGACAAGTGCTGGTAGTTTTCACCTACCAGCACTTGTCTGTAACGTTGGTCGATTATTCAATGGCTTATCGTTGGGTCTCATTTCCTGGGCTATTTTCAGGCGGAGCTCCACTGTAAATGGTTAAAATTTTGAAAATAACGGAAACCATATTCGCGTTGCCATTTCAAATTCCATGACCAGTCGAAACTGGCTGCCTTCCAGTTTATGACGAATATTTATACTACATTTTGTACCTGTAGTTAGGGTCGTATATTACGGATACATCATTCCTGGTTACGGTATCTGTGCCTCGTACCTGCGTTACAAACGCCGCACGGATCTGCTATCGCCGAGTTAGTGATCAGTTGGTTGTACACGATACTTGCGGTACATCTGTAGGGACTTCCGGAATTGATGACATTGCCTTGGTAGCAGATAAATATGGAGCACGGATCCGACACTGACATAAGGTAACCGAATCCAGAGGATGGACAGGTACCTGATACAAAGACATACAATGCTTCATGTCAACACAGGGTGGACAGATACCTGGTACAAAGATATACACTGTTTCATGTCAACACAGGGTGGACAGATACCTGGTACAAAGATATGTACACTGTTTCTCAGCAGAGAGTGGGCAGGTACCTGATACAAAGACATATACTGCTTCATGTCAACAGAGGGTGGACAGGTGCATGATATAAAGACATACAATGCTTTATGTCAACATAGGGTGGACATGTACCTGCTACAAAGATATACACTGCTTCATGTCAACAGAGGGTGGACAGACACCTGCTACAAAGACATACATTGCTTCATGTCTTCATCTGGTAGAGAGGCATACATGTACACTGCTTCATGTCAACGTTACTAAAACATGTAAGAGAGAAACTTGTTTTCTAAACGCGTAGACAAAGCTTACAGCAAAGTGAGCTGTGGGCACGATGGCGTTTCGATAACATACTATTAGCTTTTCGACCTTGACCTTGAAACTTTTCGTAAGACATAAAATTTTCCTTTAATAGCCATGCACGACTCCGTAACTCACAATCCGCATTAAGGAATACATTTTGTGGCCGCGTATGACCAAACGCGTGGACAGTACATGTACATGTATTACTGACAAAGTGAAGTTTTCAATCTCTCAATATTAAAATACAACATAGAATTGCTTTCAAGCTTGATCTTGAAAAACGTAATGCCTTATGTTTGCTCTAGTTGGCATAACCCAATACATGTACACGAATTTCGATAAGAGTAACGTACAAGATGCACCCAAGGAATCAAGTCATGTAAAGCCAGTTACGCAAATTTAAGACCCATCAAACCGGTGGACATTGCGATGCAGACAGCAAATTCACTTGGACTTCTACGCACTTACCTGTCTGTCCATGAGCCTGAGACACTGCAAGGAGGACGATGGCAAGGGAGACAAAGCCAAAGCTACCCATTCCAACAAGGATTACCGGATATCAATCTTTTCTGGACTGTAAAGCGCCGGCGTGCAGACCACTGCCATCTACATCAAACACTTCGGTCTATCTTAACTTGCTGAGTAATTATACCTCAGACGATGATGCACACATAAAATGCATTAATATCGGAATGTGTGCAGAAAGCACGAAGCTTCCTTTAGGTATTCCTGCCTTCAAGCTAATTAATGGCAAACATTAGTACAAAAGTGTCTAGTAAGATATGCTAAAGGCGCTGTGGTTGTTTCTTTGCTGGTGTTTTATGCGCGTCACGTATTTTTTTCTGTTTACTTGCCTTCGGGTGAGTGTGACTCCTTTTTCTTTACGGCTGTGTTGTGTTTACTGGATATATTTTATATTCAAATGGAAAGACAAAAATACGTTGCAACAAAAAGCAACAGGTACGCTATATACGCTATTGGAATGGTATGTGGCGTAATTACAGTATGTAGTACTCTGTTAATTATAATCACACATAACATTATTAGACAGACAAAAACTACAATATACGTATATAGTATTCTGTCAGGTACAACTACATGTGATACTATAGATCTCAAGAGTGGTATTAAATTGGCTGTTCTGTTGTAATCGCGGTTTAACACAGCAATTAGGCTATGGTATGGTGCAACGATATTAAGACAGAAAGAGACTGACACGACCTCCTTTCAAAGTAAATCTTTATTGAAACAAAGCAAACTAATCCCCGATCTGGCCGGTTCGTACAGACGGTTCATTGCCACTGCATTGCAGGAACATACGAGGTAGGCACGGAGTAATGCGAACACGAGACACTCTTAAAAACTCTTATATGAACTGAAGACAAATTATTACGAAGGCAACCATCATCTTTCTACACTCCAAAGTGTTATGTACTCGATCTCTAGCTAACATGTCTACCAGCCTACTAAGACAGTGGGTTCAGATACTCAGCTGTTTGTCACCCTCCGGGCAGTCAACACACCATAGTATGGCTGTCGCTGTCCTCACTCGAGTAGCTACTCGAGCGAGGCCTGTCGCTCGGCTGCTGAGACAAATCACTAAATGCCCTAGTTTTCTGTCTGTCCGTACCCTCTTGTTTGTCACTCTGTACACTGGAGCGCTGTTCATGTTGCTTATAAGTTACGTTGTTGTCAGGGTAACAGTCGTACGGCAATGACGTCACTGGGGTGGGGATGCTAGACCGCCGCGTGGAGCGGTATGACAAGTTATCCACACACATACTGTGCCCACACTTGTTACAACACGCAAACGGCACTCGGGCGGAAACGGAGGTCAGTGACGTCACAGCGGACGTCGTGTCGTCATATCCGAAATCGTTACACGTGTAGGGAAACAGTCGCGGCTTGCGACGATTGTCTGTTCCGATGTCCTTATTGGCTTCTGTGTGATCGGCAAATACGTCATCAACGTCAAAATCCAGCTCGGTGAGGTGGAACCCTGGATCGTTGGACGATCCAGACAATCCAGAATGGTAACCTGGATCCTGGAAGCCCTCGGCAGGCTGTGCTTTGCTGTGATTGGACCTCTGGCCTGCCTGGCTGACGTCAGGCCACAGGTCCTCAGAGTGGGCACGCCGCCAGTCAGAGATCTGGAAGTCGTAGTCGTCCCAGATAAATTCAGCCTCGCTCTGACTACTTTTGTCACCAGACTTGAAGAGGCATTTTCCACCGTTACATGCGCGGCCGTTTCTGTGTCTCTGCCTGTTGCACCGTCGAGACGTCGTAATCACGTGACAACGACGCTTGCCTTTTCCGGAAGTTGGGTTTGCTAACAGACAAGGTTGTGGTGGAGTGTCATAAAGTTTATGATTTTGGTGGAATTTTTCGTACAAAGCAGGAGTGAGTAATTCGCAAAATTTAGGATCGTGATTTTCCTGCACCTTGACTTCAGCCATATGATAGGGCGCGGTACGAGAAGCTTGGCGCTTTGTGCGACAGTCGGGGCACTCGAACACGCATTCTACGTCAAAGGACGTGTCAGAACTCTTGTCGGTTTTAGCTGTACTTTTACGCTTGCAGCTATGGTGTACAACCGCACCTAATATCGCCCCAAGCTGACAGGCCCCGACAGCAACTGATATAGACAGGTGATGTGACGTCATATCCACGTCATACAACAACCAAATGGTCACCAGGGTAACGTTCTCTAGGCACATCACCACATGGAACAGGGAACACGTAATCTTGCTGTGAGAGCGCACCAGTGTGGTCCTGGAGAACAGGAGGATGTAAGACTGCGTCACAATCTCCGCGGGGAAACAGCGCTTCCGGTCCCGCGTCCAATAGGATTCCATTCCTGTTATAATGGCTGCGCAGATCCAGTGAAGTCCCAGGACCAGGAATATCCAAAACGTGTGTACCGCCGCAAACAGGATGAGGGCCAGAATCCGACTGGCTATCTCACAACCTCTCCACAACATGCCGAGGAAGATCCCGCCAACACTGGGCCTCACGGAGCTGGCACAGCACACCTCCCTTTGTTTCCGGTATCCAATAATCCCGACGCAAGCGGAAATGACGTTAGCGATCGCAGCGCCGACTACCGGCCACCACTGTACCACAGACCCGGATGTGAGAACCAGGTAGGAATGTAACCATAACAACGGGATGCTGCTGGTCGCGGTGTGATACAACCGCATCGCTCCCGCCTCCCACAATTCCCTCCTCGTCAGCGGAAGTGACGTCATTTTCATCAGACGCGAGTAACGCCACAGCTGGCTTCCCAGCGTGCAGTGGCTGGTGATGAGGGAACACTTGTTTCCGGTGTAAGCGTACGCCCGTAGATGATACGATAACAGTTGTGAAGAGATGAGAGAGAGGGAGAGTATCCCCAGACTGACCAGGAACCACACTGTCTGTTCCTGTCTGAATATGTGCCATACACCCAGGACGTCAAACCCCAGCTCTACCACGTACGTCACAGCCAGACTCACTATCATTACCCGACAGGAAATTACGTTACACGGCGGCGACATTGTTGATCACGTGTCAATCCCTTCCTGTCTGACTTCAATCGTACCTCATATATAAGACGATATCTGTAACAGAAACGATGACATTATTAATTATTACCATTTTACATATATCAAACAAAGACAAACCCTACTGTTATGCGTTGAATATATATGGTGGATAAAGTCAGCGATTGCCTCTTTATATTACTCTGATATATTAACTTAAATTCTTGTATTTGGGAAGAGTAACAAAGGCATATAACGGCACTCAAAGTCACCGCAGGTATTGCTAAATATCCCGCGCAAAGTGAAACAAAAACAACTTCAATAATTATGCATAAATTATACCTCAGTCTTGTGCTTTCAAGGACCCTTACGACGAAGTAACTGCACACCGCACAAGGCGGCGACAACCTCGATAGCCCATTGTGTCGCCGACAGTAACTGTGGCCATCTCCCCCCAGCCCCAGAGAATGAAGATGTCAACCTCAGCGCTGCGACAACCTGTCAAGGCGGCGTATCAGGTATCTCACCGCGGAACATGAAACGCCGATGAGTTCCAAACGACTGCAGGACACCAATGGGGACTTATTTCATTCACGAGAATATAGCGTAGATCACACATGCATTACATACATACCGGTACTTAGCACGTGTTCCAATTACCAGCGTTTGTGGCGGCCCTTTCAATCCGGTGTTCCGTTTCTCACACCATGAATGGCAGGATTTGTTTGAACAAGATTTTTTCACCACGCCTCGGTGTTTAATAAAGACTGAGGACCGGTTGGGGGGGGGGGGGATGTGATATAAGTGGACTGTATGTGAGAGAGGAAATGGGGGGTGGGGGGTGGAACCACGCACCCTATTGGAATATAAAAAGCTAATAAGTCCCTCTAACTTTTCTCTAACCGGACGCTCTTTCACTGCGTGTCCTGTGCCAGTTCATAATCTGACCCCTCCATACCACACAGCGGTGGGCCTCGGGGGCCAAGAACGGAGTTTCTGCGGCGTGAAACACGTCCGGCATTCAGCCGGGGATTCCGGTCTTTTTGTGGTACATACACAACCTTGTGTGATGATGTTCACGGGGGTTTTGTCGTGCCGAATCCCGTCGCAATGAAATTAATTAAATGAAGTTCCATGGAAATGAAGTTCCAGTAAGTATACTTACTAGTATCACTGGCTGGCGGTATTTGCCTGGCTCGGCAAGGCGTGAATATGTGGTGAAGTGGCTCCGGGTCAGTAGGCTGGCCAGAATACATCACACACAACACAGTGGGGACACTCGCCTCTAGCTCTCTCTGGCTTATTGTGCCTGATTCCTCACAGTGGACCATATCCCATTCAGTGGGCCATGCAGGCCAGGTTTAGACTTTAGACAGCCATTTCGAACTCTCCCCATGGGGCCAGAATAAGACATTCTCCACTATGCATGCTGTGGTAATGCATTCTCGAAAGTATGCGACATACCTTTACCCAAACACGTCAACCATCTCCATTAGGCCTGCCATTAAAGGTCGTGGTCTGAGTGGGCAGAGACAGGGTAACCCCACCCCAGGGGGAAGGGAAAACCGCCATCATTCCACCCCGTAAATGACACGATATTGGACTTTGACGACTTTAAAAGGTCGGGGGAAAGGTCCAGGCATGCCATAAAACTTTGTCAGCGTGGCAAGACGCTTGGGGTGTAAACTCCTTAGATATCGTATATCCCCTTACGATACACGCAGATGTAAATTTCCCCTTCACACACAATCTGCCAATTGTCACAACCGTTGCACAGCGTGCATACACACAAGCCAGCCAATCCCAAACTATTCACGGGGAATAAATGCATTGGTACTTCTCGTATATTCCACCCCTAAAATAACGGACCACGCCTGTGGAATACGCTACCAGACTCTTTAACGGTATTATCGGAATTAAGACGTTTTTAAAGACTGAGTGAACACTCATACAATTGTTGCTGGTCAACAAAGTCTTTTATCATTGTTTATCTAGTCTACACTGGGCCCCAGGGTGGAATACTATTGTGTAACTGGCCTACCCAGTATAAATATATTGAAATAAATAAATAAATAAATAAATAAATAAATAAATAAAATTGTTCGCACGTGACTGTATCGTTAAACCGAAACCGGATTCATTTGTTGACGAATTAATTCCATAATCCGTTTACAGAAACCCTTTTCATCTAGATTAAACACATGCCCCTTTTAATCAGTAGGTGCTGCTACAAAAAGAACATAAGGTATAGCGTCCATAGTGTAATGAACAGTGAACCGGTAGGTACATACTACATTGCCGCAGGCTGAAACTAAGTACATTACCAGGAAGGCGATGCCACCAGAGAGACTAAATTATGCCACCTTTATGCAGTGTCACAGCATTATGTGCCGTCGCCACCTCATTAGTTGTAACAATCCCTCCCCAGTTACTTTGCTGCAGGAGCAACCCGTTAACCATTGCTCGTGTCCAGGCATACGTACCCTCAGACCCGATACCACACTGTTTATGACAGCCGTAACGTGCGCTAATGGGCCAAAATGGTTGTCACCTTGTATTTTAGATGCGCAATTTGGAATCGAAACTTTGTCACAAATCAGTAGTCTAGTGAAACAACTCTAGCATGGCCAATTAAGGACACGCATTGTTCTCAAACGTTGTGGAACAGCAGATGAATGTTCACTGGGAGAGTTTTGAGAAAACAAAACTTAACATTACACTGTATATATGTCCCCGTGATAATTATATTTGGCAGATAGAGTATGCTAACATACACGGATATAACTGCTGACGTGACTAACGCCACACAATTATGTAATAATATGCAGTTGGTATGAACGTGCAGATAAGTACACGCACACAATGACTTGACTGGCGTAGAATACGTATGCATGTGTGTGTTTGTGTTTTGCTGTTGTCTGAAATTACTGAACGGCTTTTTGCATTAACATCCCCTATGCTGATAATATCACTAACTACGCGTTGACATGTCACCACTTTGCTCACACAATAATATACATACCTTTACCCGAATCTTCATCATCCCACTTCCCCCTTCTCCTGCATCTTCGACTAAGTTGTATGTAATTGCATGGGTTACAACAGTATGCTGTAGGATTTACAGGAGTTATCTGGTACTGTGTCAAAAGCCTCACTCGCGCAGTTTCGATGCCGCTGCACACGAGCCCATGCAATATTCACCCAACTTTCGACGTTCGTTTCACCACCTATCAAAGCTCCCTCGATGTTATTAGCCAGGTCATTCTGCCCTGACAGGTAGTTCTATCGCCTTGACCAACGAAGACACCCCCCCCCCCCCTCGCCCTCCCCCATCCACCCCAACCAACCACCATCGTCACCTGCAGTCGCCAGCACTTCAGGGAGCCTGGCACGTTTTGTAAAGACTTAATTTTTCGCTTTGTAAGAGCGAATATAGTGTGTTATTTACCAACCCGCGGGGGCTATGAGGGGGAAATATTTAACACAGCCTTTCTATAGAACATGGTCTTTGGTGTGACCTGGGGATATAGAAGATCGTGCTGGGCCTGTGTGTAAACTGTCAACAGGGAACGGTAAACCCGGTCAAGGTCTGTTTGCGTGGAGGCGATTACAACAGTACATCGTTTACATATTTGTGCAAAAGCTTTACTGCAGAGCTTCATTTTGCGGCATTTTTGTGCTTTGGTCAGTTGCTTTGAATTGCTACATACACGTAGTTCCCTGGGTCGGAGATTTGTGTGGCTCACTATCTGTGCGACATGAAAATTGGCACATACACATATAATAATGCTCGGCATACGCACATTTTCAGACACATAAATATCGTGTTACACGATTACCCATTCTGATACACTGTATGCTGACTGTGTCATACACTAAATAGTTTCCTGCTGAAATAGAAAAGTCATTGATCATTCATGCTAACTTATAAAAAATATTGTTAACTTACAACAATAATCGGCTATCTAAAAGCAGAGAAAAAACAAGAAATGAGTTCTCAAACATGGTATGCATTAATATTACAGAATAAATCATTTGGATCTCACTGAGTGTAAAAAATATATTAGCTCTGTTTGACGCGGCGTACCTTTGTATCCATACCGTTACCGTGTTAGGGAGCCTGACCTCTTGATGTGTGACCCATATAAATGTAGGTCATTGTCGGGTTATTATTATTTGCACAATGGGCATGCCATTACATTTCTTGCTTGAATCACTTTACTATTATTAAATGTGCATGCTAATTATACGTAAATGAGCAAATAGACCAATTATCAATATGTCTGGTGCAGGAGCATTTAAAGTGTACATCACCATAATCGTTGGAATTTGGATAGAATCGATTAATTTCCAAGCACCGATTCCCAAAGACAATGCATGTAAATTTATAGTTTCGTGTGTAGGGAAAACTAACAAAATTCGTCACAATCCAAACTGACAGAGAAGTACATACTGTCACAAATTTTAGTGACTGCATTTCCTCAGTGTTTTCAGGAAAGAAGTCGTTTGAAACATTTCACTTCATATACTCCTGCTTAGCGAAAGAAACAAACTTCGTCACAAAAATTCAAAGTTTTAAATTTTGAATATTTGCATTCAGTATCTATATCAGGAGCGCCCACATATTTTGCTGCCTGTATTTGCTTGTCGGTTTCGAAGAAAGGTCGTTTGAAACTGTTTCTGTTCGTGTAGGCCTGCGTTAAAGATGTTTATCACACAGTTACCCGTGACGTATTCCAAACTGGGTAGTACGTCACTCTAACATGCTAAACGCAGTTGCCAGCATGATGCGTTATGATTTTCAGTAGAATCTTCCACCTTAATTAGTTTTAATACTGTACCCATAGTGTGCCATCACTAACTGTTTTCTCTATGTTCCTTTCTCAGATGACCTCCCCATTCTGTGCCCCAGGGTCACTGCTATGTGTAAAAGAAGCCCGTGTATGCTTAGTTAGCTATGTTTTGTACTGTGTCGTTTCGGTATACTGGCTATGCGATAGAAGCCGTGTGTGTGGGAGGGGGAGGGGAGATAGGTAGTTTTGCAGGTAAATACGCAAGGTTTAATATTGTGACACGATTCAACTCAATATAGTCCTGTCTCCCCCCGCTAATAGGCACTTTTAGTGTAAAACAAGGACAAAGAATCTCATGTGTGAGACCCAGGCGAGAGGCAACATAGTTTCCGGTATAATTACCTCTGCAGTCCCATTATGTTTTGACAAATTTCGATTTAGTTCACTTCTTTTGCAACATTCTGAACGTCTCAAAGGTTTCCCAAAAAAAATCGTGTTTTCCTAGGTCCTAATGCCATGTTGAAATGCGGTGTAGTGTCGTTCCTGGTGCAGTACTGTAGTGCCTTTCATGTATGACCACTCTTAGGTGTCCGGCTTCAGATTACTGAGTCACGATTTCGAATCCAGTCTAGGGCACAATTTACTTCCTTCAATCTTCCACATCATTTGTATATGTAAACGAATGTTACTAACCCCATGTTATATGAGGGCATAACTGACAGTGTTGTATGAGGGTATGGTTTCCAGTCTTATATGAGGGTATGGCTGACAGTGTTATATGATGGTGTCTGTTATATCAGGGTATAGTTGACAGTGTTTTATCGGGGTATGGTTGACAGTGTTATATCAGGTTAAGGTTGACAGCGTTATATCAGGGTATGGTTGACAGTGTTATATCAGGGTATGGTTGACAGTGTTATATCAGGGTATGGTTGACAGTGTTATATCAGGGTATGGTTGACAGTGTTATA
>JAAUYG010074327.1_pt1 | contig 11129 bp, 5 predicted proteins | sample 7278091 | NCBI WGS metagenome assembly JAAUYG01 (sample SAMN14350201, study PRJNA611818) | marine sediment metagenome | isolation source: surface marine sediment (0.6m) | place: French Polynesia: Moorea | collected 2018-08
AAGTCTGGAACATCCGACTGGCTAATGAGCAGGGGTTTTCTCGCCCGTTCTAATCCTCCCAGTCTTAGATGATTTTGGTTAGGAGAAGCATCAAGAGTTTCAGTATCGGTAAATTGGGCAAAAGACCAGTAAGCCACCAATCCGTCTGTAGCTGCTGGGGGTTGCTGATAGCGGATACCAGGGGCAAATTGAGCTTCAGAACGAAGGTTTTGCCAAAGACGCAGATCGCGAATTTGTCCAGCAAAGTATTGTTCGCCTAAGTCTCGACCTATTTCTAAGCTATTACCACTTAAGCTGATTGCTGATGGAAGAGAAACCTGAGTATCTTCTGTGCCGTTAATATAAAAGATTGCTCGATCGCCATCAATAGTTAGAGCAATATGACTAAACTGATTAGTGGCAAGATCTACTTGACCTGTTATCAAATCTGCCCCATCTGTCAGCACCAGTTTTCCTGCGGAATTAATACCAAACCAGGCTAATCGTTCGCCTATTTTCCAACTTAAGAGCGGATTATTCTGTAGTTGGAAAGGATTAACCCAAGCTTCGATGGTAAAAGCGTTGAGTTCAAGCCCCCTTAACTGTTCTGCTGCCAGATATTCCCGCATCCCGTCAAACTGTAATCCTTGGAGATTAAGGGGATTGAGCAGTAAAGGATAATCATTAACTGTCAGCCAGAGGGGATTATCCTTAACCAGATCGGTTTTAAATAGCTGCTGATTGGCTTCGTGGCGATCGCGTGAACCCGTAGCTTGCCAGTCAGCTAAATCGTAGTTAGCCCAGAATAATGCTCCCCGTCGTACCTGTAGGTTATCAAAGTACTTACTTCCTTGGTGTCCAGTCCAAAGACCAACTGTTCCTGAGGTAAAGCGATCGCGTCCTCGATCAAAAGCATCAATTTGAAATTCTTTTGGTTCTGGTGTTCCTTCTGGCCAAATTTTAGCTCGGATATGAGTTGTATTGGTTACTTTCCTATCTTCAACTTCAATCCAGAAATGATACCAAGTATCTGAGGATATTTTGACATCTGTCTGAGATTTGCCCTCTACATTTCTGCCACCACTGCCTCGCCTACCCCGATGAGGTGAGATGTGAAAACGCTGATTATTGGTGCTTGCCCGCAGTCGATAGTAGAGATTGTATTGATTTTGGTCATTGGAATCAACAGGGAAATGGCTGAAAAAGGTAATGCCGATGCCAATATTTGTTCTATCCTGACCTGACTGTGTACCCCGCAACCTACCTCGGTAGATATAGTTTGTCCAATCAAGAACCCCATCAACGTTGTAATGGCTGTGAATGTTGGTGTCTGCCGATTTAGTACCAAAGACGATGTTACCTTCATCTTCAACTGTCTGAAACAAACTGGTGTCTTCTTGGCGGCTGTTGTTGCGACGAGTATCTAGCCAGTTGACTGGGTTTTCTTCTGGGGCATAACTATTAAAGTTCTCATCAAGTAGAGTTTCGGCAAATACGTTTAGTTGGTCAAAATATTTAGCACCCTGACCCGATGCCCAAACGCCAACTGTGCCAGCAGTGATGCGAATATCACTTTCATCATAGGCATCAATTTGAAAGTCTTCTGGTTCTAAAGTGCCATCTTGCCAAATCTTCGCACGAATGCGGCTGCGATTTTCTTCGTCGGTTACTTCAATCCAAAAACGATACCAAGTATTGACTTGGGGATTAATCCCAGAATCAGTCTGACCGCTGACAGGTTGTACACCTTGGGGGTGGGCAGTTAACTGGAATGTGGGTTGGTTGGCATCTCGTCGCAGGCTATAGTATTGGTCAATGCCTTCTGGATAACGACTCAATACCGTCAAACCAATGCCACTGCTTTCTTCAGTAAATTGTATTTTGCCGATATAGGCATAGTTAGTCCAAGCTAAAACATCTACCTGGGTAGAGTCAGGGATGTAGTGAGCGTGAATATTATCCAGTTGGGAATTAGTACCGAGGACTGATTTTTCTTGAACTGTAAAGGTTTGGAATAAATTAGTAGCATCTTGGGGAGTAAGGCGATCGCCTGTATCTATCCAACCTATTGGATCTTGCTGGGGTAAATAGGTTTTGAAATTCTCAAAAAACAAACTACCATTAGTTTCTGACCCATTTTCATTGATCTGAGTGACCTGCAAGTTATCAAACCAATTGGAGTCGGTTTCACCCCTGACCCACAACCCGACTGTGCCAGCAGTAATGCGAACATCGCTATCATCATAGGCAGCAACTTCTACTGCCGCTGATTCTGGGGTCTCATCAGACCAAACTTTAACCCGAATCTCAGTTTGCTCTTCTGATTGGTTGTTGACTACTTCAATACGGAAACGATACCAAGTGTTCGGTATGGGAACTGGGAATTCGGCTGTATCGGGGTTAAGAGTCAGAGGCTGAACTCCTTGAGGATGGGCAGTTAGACTAAATTGAGCTTTTCCCTCTCGCCAGAGTACCTGGAATCGATAATATTGGTCAATTTCTGCTGGATGACGACTAAAGAAGGTGACACCCAGACCACTTTCTATCTCGGTATCAGCAGGTTCTGCTACATAGAACTGACCTGTGTAGATATAGTTACTCCAAGACAAAACATCTACCCCTTCAGGAGAGTAGTGGCTATGAATATTCTCCAACTCGGCATCAGTGGATTTACCCACAAATACAAGATCTTTGCCCAGCAAGCGACCCATGTACCCCCGATCGGCTAAATCTTGAAAAGTAGAACCTTGTCCTTCGTTTAAGGGGAAATAAGCCACTAAATCGTCTGTATTGCTCAAAGGAGCAGTGTAACGTTCTGCCTGAATCTCTTCCTCTGTTTTGCGTCTTTGCCAGAGGCGGAAATGAGCAATTTGACCCTTAAAGCAGTGGAGATGACCAGTTTCAGGTTGGCTGTATTCACCTTGAAAACGGGTAGTTTTTGCTTCAATCAGACCTCCAAGACAGCTAGTACCCACAGGACTAAGGCGGAAACCTTTTTGCTGATTCGTCAGAGCATCATTAACATGGGAACTAGTCTCAAAGTTCAGTTCGGTGCCATTGAGGTAAGCTTTAAATTCAATAAAGTCAAGGGATTGAGACTCATCATTAATAATAGCTAGATGATGCCACTGGTCTGATGCCAATTCTTCTGATACCCAGACAGTTTCTTGAATATTGATGCCCTGGTAATCGGCACACCAGGCGATCGCATAAAGACGCTGATTATAAAGATAGAGATTGACACCAGCTTCCTCATCTCCCTGAGTAAAGAGGATTTGCTGACGCTCAGACCGTAGCTTCAGTTCTTGCGGTCTAAACCAAAATTCTAGGGTAATTTGTTCGTAGTGACCCAGACCAAGATGATCTTGATGATAAATCTCAATAGTATCGCGATCGCCATCTAATTCTAATACACTGCCTGTAGTAGCAATAGGCAAGTCAGGCAGTAATTGTTCCACTGCAACCCGATCTGGTTGATAGTCGGCGGGAATGCCACCAAGATAGAGATGATTTTGATTGTAAGACAAGTCTTGAGCCAAACCTGACTCAATCTGGTTTAGTCGCCAGTAGCCAATCAGATCGGGAGCATCTACGGGCAAAACTCGATGCTGATATTGATTAAGTTGCTCTGGAGTTCGAGCCTGATTCCAGAGTCGTACTTCGTAAATCTGACCCTTAAAGTAGCGATCGCTAAAATTGCGCCCGATGTTCAAGTCATTCCCTTCAAACTCCAGTATAGGGGCAGATGAAAGAGAGTACTCCCGATCTAAAATGCCATTTACATAGAAACGAACGGCATTCTCGGCAACGGTAACACTGACATGGGTTGGTTCTTGTAGATTGATGCTGCTTTGGCTAGTATACTCTCTCGAATTTTCTAAAGAGGCACTTTGCCAAACAAGTCTACCTGCGTTATTAACCCAAAAGATAAACTGGATTTGTTGCTCATCTTCTTTACCTTTGGCAATAATATAGTTTTCCCTGTGCTCCTCTAAGCTAATCCAAGCTTCTAGGGTAAGTTGCTCAATGGCTAAACCTGAAACATCACGACGGGCAGCTAAATATTGGTCAAAACCGTTAAATTGATAAAATTGCCTACCAATTGCTTGAGGAAAAGGTTCTAGCACCAAGTCCTCTTGCGCCCAACGAGGTTGAGTTACAAATTCTTCGCCCCCCATAATGCCGTGATTTTGATTGGGAGTCAAATCCAAAAGCTGACGAGATGGATGCTCAACTAACGGCCAATAGGCTACCAGGTCATTTTCATAGCCAGTTAGTCTTTGATAACGGTTGCTGGCAATTTCCAACGCACTACGAACCTGCGACCAGATTTTCACTTCCTTAATCATTCCCTCAAAGTTAGAGTCGTTGAGATTAGCACCGATATTAACTTCTTCTGGGGTGGCAGGTGGAATAATGGCTTGAGATAAAGAAATAGTACGATCTAACTGACCATTAATGTAGAATTTGAGCTGCTGTGCTTCAACGGTAACCGCTACATGAGAAAATTGACCAGGGGATAAAGATTGCCAACTTCTGGGATATTCTGAGTTGTTATTGCCGAGAGCATCGGCATAAAATGACAACTTGCCAATCTCATTAATCCAAAATAAGAAATGAGTAGTATGATCTTGTTCTCTTCCCTGACTCAGAATCGGATTAAGACGATGTTGAGTCGGATTGACCCAAGCCTCTAGGGTAAAAGTGTCTTGCAGATTAATAAGATTGAGGCGATTATTCTCCTGACTGCTAGAATCTGCCAGAGATACCCTTACATAATCATTAATGCCATCAAATTGAAGAATTAATTCGGGGCTATAGGGTTGGGACAAAGACCGTAATGCCCAATCGAGATCGACAAAAGACCAACCTAGCTGGCGGGACAACTTAAGGAAACGATAAATCCGAGCTAGTTTGGCAGAACTAAGATTAACTAAGGTTTCTTGAGGAGGACGAGTAGGATTTTCTGGATCGCTTGCTCCTTGTTCAATCCTCAGATATCCTAGGCCATCATCAGCACTGTTAATAAAAAACAGACGGGAAAGACCTAGATTGATTTCTGGTTGATTTAAATCTTGAAAAATTAAATCATTCAGTTCTTGGCGATTTAAGCCTGTTCGTTCTAGAAATGTCTCGACATTTGCTAAAGTTTGTAGACCATCGGCAGTTAAGTCTAGATCGTAAAACCGTGAAATCTCTGCTGGGTTAGAACTTTCATCACTAATTAACTTAAATTCACTGGGGGAGAGGGAAAGAACTTCTCTGATTATTGATTGCTTTTGCTCAGAAGAATTGCTTTGAAAGACTTGATAAACTTGCTGCAAATCCAGCTTGAGCTGTTCGAGATAAACTCTAATCTCGGCTAAAGGTAAATTGAGAGGAAGATTCGCGGGAAAAACTGTTTCTTCTAGAACTTCAACTGCATCTGGCTTTTCTGCTGTGGTAACTATAGTTTCTAAAGCTGTGTTGACTATATCTATGTAGGGAATCAGAGTATTAGTGTTATCGCAGTCTAACTTTAATTGAAATAAATCTGGTCGTCGTCGATCGAGCCGACAGACTGCTGGAATATTATTGTTATTATTGTCGGTAATATTCTCCTCCACAAACCGCATTAAATCCACAAAGTAGGCAGCAGGACTAAGAACAGAACGACAAGAATTACACTCAATATAATCTAAACTGTCAAACAGACGATTGTACCCAGGAATAAGTTCTTGATGGTCTAAAAACTCTTGAGGAATATTATTAAATAAAGCATTGCGGATCAAGGGAGAGGCAGCATCCTTAATATTAGCCCAGAGAATTGCCGTTCTCTGTTGGATAATAGTTGCAGTTTTATGGGCTCGTCTTGCTTGTCGAACTCCTCCTGCAAACTCATCAGCATATTGTTGAACAAATTCATTTTCAGGTATGGCAGCGATTTTATGAATTGAATTAAGATTTGGCTGGTTTTCTCTAAATTTTTCTAATATTTCGCGATCTGTTGCATTTTTAATTACTGACATAGTTACTTTTCCTAACTTCTACTCTGGGTCTTAATTTCAGAAGCTTTGATAACCTTGAGAAACTTTAAGTATTGAACAATAGGCAATAAATGCTTTTCTATCTTCAATGTCATGAGAAGACTACATGCGGGCAAGCTCTTTGTGTTAAAAGCATTTGCGTAACGATAGTGGGGTAAACAGTTTAATAGTTTTTACTTACTTAATACTTAATTACTTTCACAATATATTTTGAGGTTTAAACCTCTCTAGATCAGTTTTGGATCACTTTTGCAGGTAGTGCATGGTCATCAACTCAGTATGTATGAAGCCTCTATCTGCCAGCAGTACTACCTTGACTGATTCTGGCAGTCTTGCTTGCGCCTGTTGAATCATTTCCTGATAATCTCTGAATGAAACATTGGCACTTTCATGTCTCATTACCCTTCACTGAAGAAAAAAGGAAATAAATTTAGAATTTGAATAGATTGGTTGTGCTAGTCTCTACCGCAATAAGTTAACTGCATGATTAGATACTTCTCTTTTGTTTGCTTAGTTACTTCTCAGATAGCAAGGTGTCTTCTCTGCAATCTTGTTAAAGTTCTTAACGAAGCTCTGAAATTTTTGGCATTGCTCAATAGACTTGTATTGAAAATAGATAATTTAGGCTTTAATTCCATTCATGGAATTAAAGCCTCAGACACTTGTGGGCAAGTTCTGAAGCAGTAGCATTAGGAAGAGAAGGAATAAAAACAGTAGCTTTGGCGACAGGATTATCGATTAAAACCATTAGAAGAGGAATTCAAGAACTACAAGTCCCCTGTTTTCAAAATACTCAAGGGATAACGTTAGATAGAGATTTTACTGCTACCAAAAGTGTGCATTTATTATCCAAGAATGGTGCTTTTAGATGACAGTTATTTTAACTGATGAAGGTAAGATTTTAGCTAATCTCCAATTCTCCAATCGCTAAAAAACCTTGATTTCCCACTACTACTGCCAAGAAAAACCAGTGCACCGCCACACAGCCCAGGGCTGAAGACGCGACTAGCGTCGCTTGCCTGCTTCGCAGGCTGTCCGAGGAAGCCTTGACGTAAGGACGGAGCAAGCAGCTAAACACAATTGTAGCGAGTGTCTTTTGCCTTGTTTTCTCTTTTGGTAAGGCATTCTAGCAAATGGATCTAGAATCGCCTCTATTTCACTTACTTAATCACTTTAAATTTAAATTACCATATTTACCTGATCATCTTGAATGAAATAGCCCTGTTCAAAGTTAGCAATAGTATTAGCAACATGAGGTAATTCCGTATCGGCGATCGAGAATTGATCTGCACCCAATACTTCTTGGTAGAAAATGATTATTTTAGAGCTTAGTTTGGGTGGTCCCAAACGGTCAAGTCTCCCAACCATGTTTCACGCCTACCCGAAGGTAAAGGGGAAAAGTTTGTTTTTATGTTCCTTTACCCTTTATCCTTTAACCCGAAGGTTCTCTTGAGGCGACCTCAAGAGCTTGCCAAAGGCAGGGCATTCCGTGCCTTTTGCCGATTATAAGAATCAATAAAGAAGCTTAAACCAGAAGCATTGGATCTGCAACTTCTCCACTTAAGACATAGTCATCAGTACCGAGAAGGAAAAGATCATCACCATAGTCGTCATCTGTAAACTCAGTAATACCATCAGGTATGATGTCTATAGCTTCTTGGACAATAATACTGACAGCGGCGGTTGTGGGGTGCAAGGGATCCCAGAACAAGAATTCATTAGGATCACCAACTAAAGTACCGCTATTAAGATCGAGAACAGCATCAGTAGTATTCGTCAAACCAAATTCATCAGGATTGGCAATAATTTCCTGAGTAATAGTATTAAAGTCAGGTTCAATAATCCTAACTTCCAACTCTGCCGCAATTACATCGAGTTCCATATCGAGTAATTGATTAAACCCATCAGTAACAGCATTAAGAATAGCCGCGCCTTCTGGTTGTCCTGATAATAGAGGAATATCTCCTAAATTGGGTAAATTAGGTACGACAAAAGTTTCTGCCCCTGCCTCTGCTAGTTCGCTAATGTGATCGGTAATATTATCGACAACGTCTTCTGGGCTGGGTACTTCTTGACCTCGACCTAGAGCATCGAGAAAATCATTAGCACCACCGTAAACATAAAATAAGTCTGTTTCTGTGGGTGTTTGGTTGGATAAATAAAGATCGACTTGTTGTCCTAGGTTAGGAATATCGATACCTTCTTCTACAGTGCCAAATAAATCAAAATTAGAAGTACCTTCTCCTGTTTGCGCCCCGCCAAAAGCGTAGTTACTACCACCTTCTAGGAAAGATTGGTTCTCTGGAAGTTCTAAGGAATCAGCGATCACATCTACTACTAAATCCCCGTTGGAAAAACGCCCTTCAAAATAGGGAGGAGAAGGAGGAAATAAGCCTTCACTAACATTAAATAAGTTACCTGTATCGGATAGACTATCCCCGAATACTACCAGGTTACTAAACGGTACTGGTTTTAAATCTGGGTTAGTTTGATAGTTATTTGACATTTGATACTCCTTGCTAATGATTAATTAATATACGTCTGATGTAAATTAAATATACGTCTGATGTGAATTGAATTTTAGCAGTCAGACAGATTGAAAGTTTGAACATCAACATGGCGATTACACATGGTGATTACATTTACCCGTGTCTGACCATCAATTTTAAACTGACGGCAAAAGAGAAAACGCCAAGTATGAGAGGTAGTTTGAGCTACACGCAATGAGAATGCCTTGTCAGTCGTCGCCGCGAAAAACGACAATCTACGCTGACGTGCTTTTGAGTAGCAAAGCCAGTAACAGTTTTATTGAGTAGTCTTTCGGGATTAAGAGCAGTATTTTGAATAAGAGTAAAAAACCTCTTCGATTCTTTGTCAGACTCAATCAATCAAACGCTTTAAATCTCTTAAGAACTGACTCGATCTTATAAATTTGTCAGAATACAAACATCTAACAAACGTCTCAAATTTATCCCCAGCAAAAGATATAAAGACCCTCTAACTTTCGTTGATACTTCTCTATGACTAAAGTCTTATTAGTAGGTGAGCGATCGCCATATCTTGATAACAGTTCTCATTGATCGTAATGTAGTCAAGGTACACTACCCGAGAGATTAATATTTAGTTATTATTGATTTGTTTATTTGATATTAAAATACTTTTGTGTTCTAATCAGAGAAAATTCCAAATCCATACTCAGCTGTGAAGGGAAAAATACTAGGCTCTCGTTATAAAGTTCTTGAGTATATTGCCAAGGGGGGATTTGGCAAAACTTATCTTGCAGAAGATATTCAACTACCAGGTAAAGATCGATGTATTGTTAAACAGCTTTATCCCAGTATTGAAGAGTCAAAATTTTTAGCCGTTGCTCGGCGTTTGTTCAAGACAGAAGCTTCAACCTTACATAATGTGGGGCATCATGACCAAATTCCCGAACTTTTAGCCTACTTTGAAGAAGAAGAAAAATTTTACCTAGTACAACAATACATTGAGGGGCAAACCCTCGAAAAAGAACTAACTTCTGGTAAAGTTTGGTCAGAAGCTCAAATTATTGAATTGTTGCAAGATGGTTTAAATATTCTCGAATTTATTCATGCTAAAGGAGTGATTCATCGTGATGTTAAACCTGATAATTTGATTCGTCGCAACTCCGATGGAAAGTTGGTGCTGGTAGATTTTGGCACTGTCAAAGAAGTGCTTCAAGGGCAAACCAATATTGCTAAATTGACTGTAGCAGTGGGGACAAAGGGATATATGCCCCCCGAACAAGCCAGAGGGAAACCCCGTCCTACCAGTGACTTATATGCTTTGGGTGTCATCTGTATTCAGCTACTTACAGGAGTCGTACCTATAGATTTAGAGGAAGATGATGACGGGGAGCTTATTTGGGAATCTTTGGCTGATATTAGTCCCCAATTAGCTAACATTTTGACTAAGATGACGCGGTATCATTTTCAGGATCGTTATCAGTCTGCGGGAGAAGCACTACAAGCTTTAGCTAGCTTAACAGAAAGTAATGTTAGTAAGTCTCAATCTGTCACAGCTACTGAGTCGCCTCACTTAAATTTTCCTGAGTTAAACAACCTGTCAAAAATTTCTGCCTCATCGATTTCAGAACCTGAATTATCTCCCGCATCGGTACTAAATAATAGCACCTCACAAAAGGCAATTAGCGAAGCTACCGCCCAGAGACTAGACCATAATTCTCAATTCTCAGGTGCACAAATTAATCCCATTTCTGATGTCGATCGAGAAACTAATTCTAATTCTCATCATAATGTCGGTAAATCTAAGAAGATGACTATTTTAGGTTTGGCGATCGCTTTTGGTATGATAATTTTTGGCGGCACATATTTATTTACTCAACCATCAAAACAGCAAAACCTTCCTTCAGCCCCCTATAATCCTCCTGAGTCTCCAACCGAAAAAATAGATCAAGGAGAAGGGTTTAGAAGAGATCTTTAAGTCGCTTCAAAATCGAGATTTTTTTTCACCCAGCGTTACCCAAACACAACGCATATTAATTGAAAGACGATAATAATAACTCACCGAGTGACAAGCACCCCGTGAGTAATTTGGCTTTGTTTCCTGCTTTATTGTTCATGCAGTGTTGTTTTTTTCCATCCTCTGAGACTTAAACAAATATATTGTCAACAGTTAAATCGCTAACAGCAAAGTTTTCCAAGGTCAATGAATCACTACCAAGGTCAATAAAAGTATCATGACCATTTTGGGTTGCTGCACCGAGAATTTGATTGACATCACTGGAGTAAGTACTGAAATCAAGGATATCAACACTCTCGAAGTCGGTGATTGTGTCTGCCCCAAAACCAGTGCCGAAACTAAAGATATCAGCAGCACCACCACCAGTCAAAATGTCATGGCCACCGCCACCGGCAAGAACATCGTGAGCACCACCACCAATCAAAGTATCGTTTCCTAAACCACCTGAAACTACTACTGCTTCATGAGAGTTTTGGCTAAATAGGTCGTCTCCCGCACCTAGTCGGACATGACCTTCGAGAGTTCCGTTGTTGGTTACATTAATACTGCCAGCAGCACCATCAGCATCGAGGGCCAAACCATTTCCACCACTAATAGTACCGTCATTAACAATTGCACCGT
>JAAUYG010087100.1_pt1 | contig 11128 bp, 7 predicted proteins | sample 7278091 | NCBI WGS metagenome assembly JAAUYG01 (sample SAMN14350201, study PRJNA611818) | marine sediment metagenome | isolation source: surface marine sediment (0.6m) | place: French Polynesia: Moorea | collected 2018-08
CTCATTACAGTGAAACATAGGAATTATGGACACCCAAGAGACTGTCAAAACTGTCCTGAATTCTAAGGTGGTTTTATTTCTTAGGTTCATTTCTATGTACTAAATAGACATGGGAACTGAAGTAACTGCCCTTAATTCCCAGGTTGCCGTATTTTTCAGGTGGTCTTAAGGACAGGTTTCACTGTATTACAGCGCTGTAAGGTTATGCTCAGGGTATTTCTGTGTTTTGTGGACAATTTTTCAGCCATAATAATTTAGTTTGGGCAAAATTGTTATTGGTTCAAATAGTCCAGTAATTGTCAAAGGGGTGCGTGCAGTCCTGTAATACGGTGAAATATAACGTTTAACAGTTTGCAATTAAATAAATTTGAGCGGTTTCTTTAGTGCCCCATAAATGCGCTAACGGCATGAGACACATATCCATTCTTACAAAGGAATGGAGACACAGATGCCACCCCCCATCAGGGGCCCTTTACTCCAGCTGCTATATTACTACTACTGCTGTTGTCAGTAACCCTACAGGTTAGATGGTCTGAGATAACAGATGTTATTTTCATAGCCATACTAGATATACAGGTCCACACTAACAATGTTAAAAATCGATTTCTTGGACATTTGAATACCAGGACTTGCACCAATTTGGCTTAACCACATTACGTTGCAAAACATGGCCGCGTTAAGACAATATAATACATTCTGCCTGACGAACCCCCAAGTGGGCAAACGTTTACATACAACCTAACCATTCTCTATTTTAATTTGAAGCCGAAATAAAAACTGCATGAGGATTGTTTTGGCACATCAAGCATATAACGTCATGCATAATATATCGAGATATGGCTTTATGGTCTCACGTTCCTATCCATAAAGTACTGATGTACTTTCATTTACTTTCATTTACTTTAACTCTTAAGATGAGGAGTATACATGTCATGACAGAATTAACATTTGGGATAACCCTGATAGTTCTAATTCCAGCACACGGACAGAAGCAGTATGAACTGTGGGGTATTATCCACATCGCAGTGATTCTGATACCCAGAATTTGGTGCTTGTTACATGTCCCCAAATGATCAAAATGTTATAATTTGGCTTACCATCATTTGTAAGACGTGGAAAGGTTTACTTTTGGGAGTGCCACAAAATACGTTTATGCTCTCGTAATTGTATTTTATGTCATTCAATGGTAGTGTAGTGGATATGCCAGCTGCACACGACATATTATGCGATAGTTCTCACCTGGAATCAGTTGTGCTGATGGTAGCACTTGTGCTGGTGGTTTCATCTGTAAAAAGGCAGAGTGCAGCATAACAAGAGGTTCACGGTTAGTAGGATCAGGTTGAATGCTTGTCACTAGACACTGAGTACTAATTATTTATCATTATTATTCATGTAATCGCAAGATTCATTTTGCCATTGACCACACAAAATCGTGCTACAGTATCACTTTATATTTCGTCACGCATGCTGCTTTACCGTTGACTACCACATCATTTCTTCACAAATTTGCCAAGGCTTTTTTTTTCGATAGGGGTGAAAAACCCAATCTGTTTGAACTTGTAGAATGGGGCACTTTTTCAGGAATCTACCCTAGCCGGAAAATTGCCATGGACTTATATCCCTGAAACTGAACGAGGGCGTTTTTTAACGTATGGACCTAGATATCTTGGTGAGCTGGGGCTGTTAGAGTGCTGCCCAATAAATGTTTGGAGGCTCAGTATGGCCCTTCCGTGACGCGACAAAAGTAGTTCCCCTCGTTGAGGCTGGTGGGTAGTAGTGGCAATGCAGACGACATCTACCTTGGTTCGAAGGTGGGCATGATGATCCTCTGCAGGGATGCTCCGAATGTCCCCTTCACTCCTCCAGACGTTGGAGTGAGTGAACGAACAGGAGGGTCTTTAGCTTCAATGACCTGGGAATGGTTTGTCTCCCGAAAGTGGGTTTGGCCGGTCCTGGTGTAGTAGACTGATTTGGGCCTGCCAATGGGTGCTGTCGGGGCTGTCGATGGCCTTGCACGACCTATAGTGTCCTTCGTTGGACTCAACCATGCATCAGATGCAGACTTGGCCATGGGCGAGTAGCCACACTAGTGCTGGGCCTTCCAGAAAAAACTCCTGCCACCAGTTTATCCTGGACATCTATCCTCTTCCTGCATAGGTGGGATTTCTCAACTGCTCCAGGTTGCTCTCTTGAACACTTTCCAGTGCTGGGTGATGACCTCTTGCACATACTATTAACATAGTGGACTGGCTTGGAGGGTGCATACAGAAGGTGGATTTCCTTTTTCGGTAGGCTATACATGCCCCTGGGGGCCATTCTCTGTTTCTTGTTGAGCCATCTTCCTAGGTTCGAACCGACCTCCATATAGCTGAGAGAGGCATAATGGAATGGCTCATCAATCACAAAATCACCTTTCCCCATTTTTATTAATCAAGTGAGTGTTATCAAAGTTTAACGGCACATCAACACCAAAAGGGTCATACAGCGCCAAAACAGGTGTAAACTGCCCTATGAGTCTAAACAGAGTCCACTAGAAAAGAATGTCATGGTCAAATGAGTGCAAAGTCCACAGACACTCCCCAATTAGTTAATCAGCAGTATAGAAGATCTGTACATTAAATGTTCCTTACTCCTGGTATTTCACTTCTTAATCTACATAAGTATACAAACTATTTCCCACACAATGTTCAAAACAAGTGTTGCTCCTAATTTGCCAATTTATTTACCAGTATTTTGACAGTTCAATGTAATGTGTATGTATAGATTTTTAGTGGTGTATATGTATACTGTTGGCACGTGTTGGGGGTGGCAATCCACCTTCCCGAGTGCGACAAACCATTAGGGCCCAGGGTCGTTCCCAGATGTCCTAACCCTGTGGAATCACTCCTGCAGGGAGCAGATCCAGGTCCGTGAAGTCATGGATCTTGACCCACAACAAGTTGGGATCCACTCGTAAGACGTGGAGCTGCACTCCTATAATCTCTATCCTCCAATATGTCAGGACCCGCATCACCTTGATCCATGGTGAACTTCAATGGTTGAAACTGACGTCATGGAGAGAAAGGGGTTGCCAGTCTTTTTCCGAGCGCCTTGACTGTTCTTTCTGGTTGGAAAATCTATAACTCCCCATTTCTGGCCTTGCTAATGCTATTTTCAGCGTGTTCATTCTGGTTCCCACTGGTTGACTTGTGCTGTCCAAACTAACCAGTCAATTAGATGGCTGCTACACCAGGATGCTCCGAACTGCGCTCAACATCCTAACCAACGAACAATTGTATGGCAGTCTTCCTAAAATCTCCGAAAAGATCAGCAGAAAAAGGCTAAAGTTGGCAGGACACTGCAGGAGAAGCGATGGGGAAATAGCTGCAAACCTCGTATTTTGGACCCCGAAGCATTGACAGAGGAACTTATTAAGGAAAGATACCGACATCCCAGCAGAGGAGCTCAGCAACTGCATGAGAGATAGGACAGTGTGGCGGTCCATCACTGCTCGAGCGGACAGATGACCACTTGCCATAAGGAGGAAGGAGGTCCAGACTTATTGATATATGTGGACTTGTAATTCTTGAAACTGCTGCTGGTGGTTCTTTGGGAGCTCGTGTTTGTGAGAGGAACCCCACAACAAACTTCTCTAGTCCACCATCCAACTTACTCTTCTTGGACCTAAGAGAAGGTCTCGATCCACAGGCAGAGTGCTTCCATTCCAACCAAACTGGGATTTGCCAATGCCTTCGTCCATGGCCAAGTCGAACAGTCATCTCCATGTGCACCTTCGCCCCTGAGATCGCCTCTGCTGGGGTCACATTAGGTCTCATATTGGGTCCCACGACTAGGTTTAGCCACAGTGGCTACTTGACCTGTTCACTGGGTTAACCGTAATAAGGTTAGGCCTCCGCTTCATCCCTTCCTGTGTCTGGAGATAGGTGTACTGCTGCGTCTCAGAAAGGCCCGATCATTCCCCCAGCTTGTTTGTGTGAACATGATGAAGAAAGTAATCCAGTACTCCAGGATCAGCTTGGAATACCTCCTTGCATGCGTCCTCCTCAGTGGTAAGATGAAATCAACCTATGCAAGAAGAGTGCAAGACTGGTTCTTGCAGGTGTAGCGCATCTGCCCATGTTTTTGTTCAAGTGGTGGCACTGCTCTTGAATAAGACCCATTTCCGAGCCAGAAGGAATGTCGCTCACATGATTTGTGTCCTAAAGAAGTGACAGGATGCTGGTACATCAGGTCCGTGGCATCACCTAGCCCCACTTGAGGTAGATAGAGAGGGATGGCATACAGGTCATTAGTGGAGACCCTGGTTCCCAGTGCTCTGTTGCAGCACAGTGCCTTCAGCAGTTAGGTAGGAAAGCCACCGCAGTTAACGCATGTGAACCACTAGCTGGGAATAGCCTACGTATAGCCGGTTGAGACAAGCAAGGTATTCCATTAATGAATTTGGTGAATCCCCGGAAGAAGTCACCACCAAGTTTTGGTTGGCATTTCCCTTGCCAGCTTGCCAGATGAAGGTACACAAGACTATGTGAGAGATGCTGAGAAAGTCCCAAATCAACAGGAGAGCGAGTGCGTTGATGATGTTGGGATGCAAAGTGGGAGTAAACAGATGCCAGGAATGAGCGACTTTACACCCCTTGATGTTTGCCCAGGCTCTGAGCCGGATTATCCCCCCCCCCCAAGTCACCTTGTGGGGCTAAAATGGTACCCGCTCGGAAAATAGATTCAGAGGAAAAATGGGAGGTGTATCGCCCCAAACGCACCTCCCCTACATCACAGAAGGATTTACCATCAGGTGATGGCTTTTACTCGGACATGACAGAGAGAACAGACCCCCCCCCCTTCTAAAATGCACCAGGACTGCCTTCCCGTGGGTAGCGTGCCACAGTCTGTGACTCCTGCCACGGCAACTGCTCCCGCACCCCTACCATGGATTCATTTGGCAATAGTGAAGCCACAAATACAAGTCACATTAGAAAAAATAGATGATTTGGAGTCCGACATTGGGGAACGGGAGACAGAAAAGGACGCACATGGGATGCTGGTTGACAAATCCATCTGTCAGGGGACAGTAGAGTCTAAGAATTTTTCTTGCTGACCAATATAATCTAAGCAGTGGAGGTCAATATCCCAGGGTTGTCGATGTTTGCTCCCTCTGGTGGTCACCCAATACTGCTCAGGACTTTCCCACCTACCCAACCCTCGATCACCACAGGCGGCCTATCAGCAGCGGAAGGAGGCATGGCAGGGACAGTTGCTACTCTCTGGCAGAGGCACGACAGACCTATTTCAGTCTGAGCAGACAGATTTGTATTGGGATGAGAGGCACCTGGTGCGGCATCCAGCTCCCTGGAACCCAGATAGTGACGAGATGGATGAGATCACCCTCCTGTATGACCATAATTGGTCAGAGTGAATGTACCGAACAAAGCATTGGCCAGGCCAGCAATTCCAACCAGAAAAAAACGGTCGAGGCATTCAGGCGAAACAAATGGCCACCCCTTTCTCTAGATAAAGTCAGTCTCAAAAATTCAAGAATAATCAGGAAGCTGCGGCATACTTGGGCTAATATGCCACTACTGGGGTGGCCACTGAGACATCACGTTAACTATCACACAGTAGGTCGACCCGGTTTATATCTATTGGAGGCCATTGCTCATGGGATGGTGCCGTTTCCTACGATGCTATCTTTGATGAAAGCCTCTGCTGCCATATTGCATAAAAATACACAAAATTCACAAAATACACTCTTCCTTTGGTATGAGGATTGCGCTAAAGGCACAACAGGACATTAGGGTCCCCAGATCATGGAAGATCCAGCAAATTAGTAAAGAGTATACTGGTATAAAAAGAAGCATATACTTGTATACTGGTATAAAAAGAAGATGCCATGCCAAGTACTCATGTTGGTTCATTTTACCAAAACTCTCTCTTGATCTGTGGTTTATGGGTGAGCTTTTGGTGGTCACCCATGGGGCTTGTCAGACACCCTTAGTGGACACCATGTCATTGGCGTCAACAGTGCAATCGACCACATGGCTTCGCATGGGATCATCTCAGCACTAGTCTACCATGAGAGGCCTGAGCAATTTGAACGTTGCTCATTCAGCAGGCGTGGCATCGGTATTCATCGTAAGGGATAAGTCCTTATCCATAAGCGTGAGACAATTAGCATGTACAGCAAATAAATCATTGCTGATACTCTACCCCATTTGCTTTAGGATAGCAGTTTGCTTTGCTGTCCAATCTCTCACCCGCTAAGTATCTAGCCAAGACTATTCCAACGATGTACAATGGGGATGACACTCCAGTAGATGTTGTAAGATAATCCATGCAGAAAGGCTCCCACGAGTACCAGCCACACCGCCCAGCGGGAGTTAATACACCTGCATGGACAAAATTTGAGCTACCGTCCTATCTGGAGATGAATTTAGCTGGCTCGCCTTCTCTGCCAGTCTACACATGTAGGACTTTGGGTCATACAAGTGGCGGTACCACCAAAAGCATTCCTTAAGGTATCGCTGTAATGCATCAAAGTGATAAAGTGACAAAATGACAAAGTGGGTACAGCTCAGAATGCAAAAAGCATTGACCACCCTAAAAGCCTTGTAGGGCAAGGTATCGCAGTTCACTGCCTGAAACAACCAGCGCAAGACTAGGCTGCGAACAACTATTCAGTCATGTGAGGACCTCCAGAAAAGGCAGAGGAGTCAGGAGGCAGCCACAAAGAAGGAGCTTCATGTGAATAATTGGTTATGTGGCTTTTTACATCTAATTATAGGACGGCATTCTGGAAGAAAATAGTACCTAATATACATACTCATAAATATAATTTTAGGGTGTGCTTTTGAGTTTTGAGTAAAGATAATAAAACTGTATGTCTAAAGTCAGAAAACGCTGCTAAATAAATATAAAACAAGCGATATTCGATCACCCACACCTATATCCTTAGCCATATAAAACCAAGATGTTAGAAATGTAATGTTGTTGCTCTGGTATGTTATAAAGTAGGTAGAGGTTACCGAGGTTACCTGCGCTACCTAGGCTGATGCACCAGTGATAACTTACATAGGACAGAGTCAGTTCGAAATTCAACTGTTGCACCATCACTTCTACGTCCGCTATCATATATAACATAGGCGGTGATGGTGTACTGGTGCATGGGCAGGAGGTCTTCCAGCCGAATAGACGTGCCGTTAGAATTGGTGTAGATGGATTCCTTCAGATCTCCTGTCACCTCCAACTCCACGCTCGTCACATCGTAGCAACTGTCGTTAAACTGCCACTGTAGCTCGACTCCAACCCCCCACTCCTCCACCACCCAGATGGTGTTAAGCCCGAGATCTGGAGGAAATTGGTGGATTAGAATTATAGTACAGCTTTTCATAGTGTTCTAAAACAGTACCGTTCGTCAATAGTAACATTTTGCTATATCTGAATGATTACTAATGCCCCGGGTGTCTTTAAGATAAGTGCGGATTCTTGTGCAGGAGAACGTCTAATGGCTACCACACAGTATCACTATAAACTATAAATCAATGGTGTATTATACATGCTAGAGGACAGAGGCCTCTTCTGTGATGTGTGTCCAGATGGATGTTTTATAATTGATTCACTCACATAATCCAATTCCCAGCAAATCATCCACGCTTCCGAGCTGGAACAGAAAGACAATTTGTTATATATTATAGTCTCCCTCTTAAAATCAGTTTAGACGAAATTCAACTAACTTCAGTTTGTGAGAATCGACATAATATTTAATAGAAGTATTTAACAGATTCATCTCAGTGTATGCGGTTACCAGTTTTTATGTTGGATATAAAACGGTCCTGGCACTCTGTACTGGTACACAGTAATAGTAAAGTTAAATATGTGCAATAAAATTCATCTAAACTCGTAATTTTTATTTCTCATGACCAACACAGCGATGTTTGGGGAAAGGTTCCATCACGTCAAACCCTGTAGGCGAAGTAGGGGTTTGAAAACATCATCGCATGATCACCAACGTTCTTGACATAATTGACAAGTTTTAACCGCTTTCCACAACAAACAGTGCTTTATGAATTAGATAATTGAAGGTTTCGATTTGCCCACATATACTGGAATTGTGCTCTTTATGGTTTGCCATAAAATTCTTCAAAGTTTATATGTGTTTACAACTCCAAGCGCCAGCTTTTAACATCTGCAAGTGTACCGATTGACAATCACCTCAATATATTGAAGGTCAAACGTAACCCTTATATCTTATATACTTACCCCTGTGGCCCAACATTTCCACATATCAAAAAGTTTATATGGACCAACATAGGGAATATGCATGCAAAGTTTTATTGGATTAAACAAGATGTCATCCCAAAAAACAGGTAGTGACCTAAATGATTCCAAAATGCTCTTAACATGCCCAAGGTCCAAGTACATATTATATGCAGAACATTTGCCGAGATGTCATAATTTCCTTTTGATTCACTCAACACCCTCTCCTTACAGGGACAATTGAATTTTTCCAAATGGTATAATGTTAAATCTTTTGTTTCAGTAAAAATGTTACGATTTAAAATTACAAAATTATTTTAATCCAGGCCGCATTTTTATGTGGACCATCACAGGGAACTTCCATTAAACGTTCAATTGTGAAAGCTGTAGAGAAAGTAGTGTTTAGTCAATATTTTCTGGTGCTGTTTCGTTTACGTTTTCGAATTATTAAAATTTTAGTAAATTTTCTTTACACGCGGCAGTTTTGGGGTGCCATTCCACCGACTCAATTCCGCCACACGTGAGAAGAAAGGAACCACTTAGACCACTATGCTGACTCCAAGCCAGGCATTTGGTTGCCTAAGTCATTAATGCCCAACGCCAAGCTCAGGAGTGCAAACCTCATATTTATACGTCTTTCGTGTTACACGGTCGTGAATCGAATCCCGGCCTCCTGCTCCCAGAGAGGACGCTCTAACCGCTAGGATAAGTGGAGCACACTCCTGAGTACAATATCTCCAAACTTAGAATTTCGGCAGTTCAAAACTGGTAATTTTAAATTTTTGGCGAATTTCAAAATTTCCCTTAACACGTGAGTAAATGGGGATCAAAACTTCAAGCGCCTGCTACTCACGGGGAGAGTAGTTGCAAAGATTGTATACAGAACTTCGATTTTGTTTATACGTTTTACAAATTTTAAAACAGGTGTCAAAGTTGTCTTAGCACACATATATAAATAAGGGACGGATACAAAAATGGATAAAAGTTTGCTCCACGATTAGACTTGAACTTACAATCTGCAATTGCAAGGCAATTATTGTACTAATTAACCACATATCCATTACACAGTTTAAAGATTGATTTGAACTGAAGATATGCTTCCATATGACATCTTCCCGAAAGCGATACGCAAATGCAGTGAATAAAACTTCAGGACACTCCTCGGCACAGTATTCATGGAGTCATATACAAAATTCATTTTTGTTTTTAATTTTAAGAGTTAAAGTCATATTTGAAAAGTTATTTGGACAAAGCGTAACAGCAAGGGCACTAGGCTTCATGTTAGTGTGGCAGCAGATATATTGAAGGTCAATATGTGTGGAGTATTAGAAGAGCAATCAAACCACAGCCGCAGTAACATCAAGATTACTATGATAACAAGATTACTGTGATATTGATGACATTGAAATATTTGTAAAGAGATACAAGAGGTATTTGCCGGGGAAATATAGTAACAGTTAATGATTCGTGTGTGAGATAACATGTTATTTGGAAATTCTATGTATAAAATGGGTGAGATGCATTGCTAATCTAATTGTGTACATTAATACGTGTATAAATAGGTCTCCTAAGTTGGGAATTATTTCCATCTAACAGTCAGTTTTGACTTTTGGGTATGTCCTAAGCCAAAGCTCTGAATGTATATGCTGTTAATATCTTGTATATGTACCTATTGATGGCTTGGCTAAAATAAACATACATACATCATGATTTCTTATTTGGATTCAACATCAATATATATTTGGGCTTGCATTTACTTTTACAGAGGTTTCAAATGTTGAATAATTTACTCCCTACAGTGACCGAGTATTAGATAATTCAAGGCCATTCAAAGGCAAATGCGTGGATAGACTCTCTTTGTATGACTTCAATACTAACATATGTTAGACAAAACATAAACAAAACCGTGTTGTTTTTAGATATGAGAGTTTAACATGAATGACCCCGAAGTTAACTTTCATAGTCCCCCAAGTTCAAACATGATGGCGTGAATGTACTCCCCTTACATGTATATGACTCCCATTGCTCTTCAACAGTAAGTCTACTCTTTTCTTATGTGTATAAGTATTTGAAATATAAGTGACCCTGAACGTGCCTTTCAAAGTCACTCGATGTCATTTCTATATATGGTAAATAACTTTTTGGATATGTGGTAAATAGTTAGCTCTCAACAACACTTTGCTTTAATTCGATTGACATTTTCTGAGGCGCCACATGTTAAAGAAGACAATGGTGACGATGGATAAAGGCACCATAATATTAGTTCCGCTCAGTTTCATTTTCAACAGTATATAGTCAGACTTTGCTGAAGTCTTAAACTGGGTTACACATCGTGTTCCTGTACTTACATCAAGGCCTATATCGGTCTCCACGCCCGCCATGTTGGCCACCTTGCCCTCCAGCCGCATGTTTGTTGTGTTTGTGTAGTGACGTAACAGACAGTGAGATAAGTACATGGTCTGCTGTCTGGGGAAACATTCACCCTGTGGGGTACAGGGACAGACAGCCGGATCCTGGCACTGAAACAACACAGAATATACCGTTGAGACACATACATGCACATATAAATGAATTTTCATTCACATACGAAACACGAGGAACGGTGAGTAAATAATAGATTATCATTGAGTCTCAGAGTTTGGGGATGACTACTGGAATGCCCAGTCTCCGCTGGAATGCCCAGTCTCCGCCAGGGGTGCATGAGAGCAGCCTCCCCGTGGCGCACCCTGGGTGTCAGGTCTTGTCGGACATTTTTTTCAGACTTGGCCTGAGTGAGTGAGTGTGAGTGATATCAAAGTTTAACGGCACATCAACACCAAAAGGGCCATACAGTGCCAAACAGGTGTAAACTGTCCTATGAGTCCAAACAGAGTCCACC
>JAAUYG010022075.1_pt1 | contig 11127 bp, 6 predicted proteins | sample 7278091 | NCBI WGS metagenome assembly JAAUYG01 (sample SAMN14350201, study PRJNA611818) | marine sediment metagenome | isolation source: surface marine sediment (0.6m) | place: French Polynesia: Moorea | collected 2018-08
AATTTATGTGTGCTTTCCAGTTTAGTTTATCATCTAAAAATGTGCCCAGATATTTTACTTGATGTAATCTTTCAATAATAACTCCATCCACATTTAAGGTGTTAAATTCAGAATGCATTTACTTCTCCCTCTCGTGAAAGGCCACCCCGCTAATTTGGCCACAGTTTCTTGGCATATAGGGTGGTCTTATTAGAGGGGGAATTTTGTCCTTTATTTTCATGCTTTTTCTCTTCTTTGGGGTATCTTCAGAAATTTTTCCACCAGGAGGCTTAACAATACTCTTATTGGGAAAGTTGTTATTTCTGAATTTTCATCCAAGAAATTCTGGGAAGATGAATTATTTTGTGATTCAATGTGCCATGGTCCTCTTAATGTCCAAGTACCCTGGTACATGTGAAACTGAGATGCCATCATGATTTGCATTCCTAAATCAACTGTCTCTTAGATCAATCATGTCTTAAAAGCTCAATGTTTCTCATTCTCGGGGTTACGGACATGTAAAATTTCTTATTTGTACAGGTGTTTAGACATATTTTCAAAAGTAATACAATGAACATTTCTAATAAAATTAATGCTTCTGTAAAAGTGTAAAATTTGTTAACCCTGACCATTAGAAATTGGTCCATTCACTCTATGAACCACACCGTATGCTATTCCTCCCACCTTCGATGTCTCATGAGGGTACTTTTATATATTAATTTTCTCACAAATTGGCCATTATTAAAGAACTTGTACATTCCACAGAGGATGTCTCATATAAGGTACTGGGCCATTATAGGAATATATAATAATAATAATAATAATAATAATAATAATAATAATAATAATAATAATAATAATAATTATAAGAAGAAGAAGATGGTACTTTTATAATTGTATGTACCAGGGTACGTGTATTAAATACACGGTTTTAAAGTTTTCGAATCAGAGCTGGCAAAATATAAAACAGGAAATAAATCTTTTCTCTCTGACAGATGTCCAAGATTATAAGCTCCTCCGAGCATAGGTCAAAGACAATCAGGTGGCCTTGAGGTAAGGTTATGGGCTTGTGGACCACTTGGGATGGAATCTGTGATGGTTATTTGTGTCCTTGCCGTGCTGATACTTTGAAAGCCTCTGTGGCAGAATCCTCAAGTGCAAAACTAGAGAAGTGAATTAGAGAAGAGAAGACATTCAGGCTGAGACTGATGCAATACCTAGTTGAAAAAAAAAATGGCCTACTCTGCAAATCTGAATTTCTGGATTCACAAACTCAAGTGCAGGTTTTCACACTTAGCTGGCAAGAGAAACCGCAATTCAGCGAGCGAATTGGATGATATCTGGAGACTTCCAGCTGAGGAAGGATGAACCAATCACATTGCGTCTGCCGGTTTCCCATTGCTATAACAATAGTAGGGGCGTGTGTGTCTGCTACTGGTACTCAGGAACAAACTACTTCAGCTGCTTTCGGATGTTTCTGTTTGCTTTTTTCGTTTCTGGACATTACGGCCAGAAAACCTTGCACATCAAGGGGGAATAAAAACAGAATTCCATCTCTTGGGACCCCCTCTGAGGATGGCCAAGGTGTATACTGCAACTAGCACTGAGAGCGAAAGAAAGCAATCATCTCACCTGGTTTGGAACCAATGTTGGCTGGATACATAATGGCAAAATTAATGCACTGATGTCAGTCTGCAGAACTTTGAAAGTGAAAGGTCATTTGCATTGGAATCAAGCACAGATTCTGTTTAGTAGTGTGGGTTAACCATGCTAATGCATGTAGGATACATGTACATACGTATGTCTTGTGATTCCTGGCTTACCCGTTGGTAGCACCTGCATGATTCTCATGATGATCCAAGCTTGGTGATATGCTGATAGCACCTGTTTGCAAGGATGCCAGCTGTAAAATGACCTTCTGTGTGTTTCTCTTACAACAGTTGCATATTCGGTGGATACTTATAGCCACATACAAATGTAGTGGTTCCAATATCCGAGGCTTCTGTTTCCACACAGCCTTTGTTTTGCCTGCTTCCACGGGGAGTGGGAGGTGTATATTTTTGGGATAAAAGCAAAAAGATGTATTGCAAAGGTGGTACAAATACCTCGATGCATGCATGACATGCTTTGCTGCAACCTTCTGTAATCAAAGAAAACGTATTCCTCTGAATTTATTATGAATGATAGTGTCTGTGTTAAGTACAAACACTAGCTTAAGCAACACAGTTGACTGTTGGCAGCCTTATAAATATATATAAAGAAACAATGTATTCAGGAGAGATACATTGTTTTTCATCTGAAAATTTTTCAGGAGAAATATATAGTGAAAAATCTTGATACTACAGTGGCCCCTTTCTTAAAAGTAACTCTCTAGAGAGGACACCCCTCTAGGAAGGATGCAAATTCTTGGCAGCAAATACTGTGAATGCATGTGATGCTCCCTCTCACCAAAGGACACCTCTCTACCAAGGACAGAATTGTTTGGCAGAATTGGCTGGCCCTATTAGAGCTGGACTACTGTATAAGGACAAGGTATGTTCTAGGTTTGGTGCATCATGCTCATTGAAAGCCAAGCCAGACATCAGTTTTAGCAAGCCTACAGTTGGCTATTCACTTCTGTTACAAGCACTTTAGTGTCCATGACTACATGTACCTCATCCAGGAGTGTCTTGTGAATCCAGACGGAAGCAGTAGGAAAACCATCCAGGCTTATCAGACAACACTTGTGGCACTAATTCTGCTAGGATTATGGCCACTTTTCTCTGGATACAACAAGGCATCACAGGCCACAGTACAAAAACATTGGGAACATGCCTATCCAGGATCCATACTTGTACCAATCATTGTTGATGGAAAATAACACTGCAAACTGTTTAATTTATAGTATACCGGTACCACGTTTATTATATCAAAGTTTTTGGCTATAAAAAATAAAAAAAAAAGATTTTTAAGACCACCTGCAGGACTGCCATAAATTGGTCTTGGTTATGATGTGGCCACTTTTCTGACATTATTTCACACTGAACATGCAGTTTGGGTACTGCTGTCAAGTGGTCTTTGTTGTGAAGTGGTCTTTATTCTGAGGTGGTCGCAAGGTGAAGTTCACTGGAGTGTGGAAAATGGCTATTTAAAAAACTAAGGTACCATAATAACTTATATGTATTTACTATTTAGCATATCAGAAGCAAAATTTCTTGCCAAAGATTAGATGATAAATCTTGATCTCATATACCGGTACTGAAAGATTTTTCTGAGTATCACTTCAACAATTCTTAGGAAAGAATAACACAGCACCTGGTAACAGCAGTTATTCAGTAGCACCAGGGAATCTTTAATAATACTAAGGATGCCAATTGCATTGGAATATATACAACTTAAACACAGTGAATGAGCATTTCAACAGTCAGCTGCATGGACAATGTCTCTGTGTGGCCATTATGGATAAGTCATCCCTACCTTGAGTCCTATTATGAACCGTAGTAGCATTGCTCCACGATGCGCATACCTCAACTCTGTTCTGGATATACAAGGACTCATCCAGATCCAGAGGTCATGTTGTGACCAGGGTGATACCATGGAGAACTCCCGAGGACCTGTAGGGCAGTATCTGTGTGTTCTGGGGGATCTGCTGCTCATTCTGGATTATGTCTACGAGGCGTACCACAGCACGTTGGCGCTGGTACTACTGGCAGCTGCTCAATCTGTCGCCCAGTCCCGCGATGGGCAGACTGACAGGGTGGGTCACAATTTACTTCATATCAAGAATCATAATATGAACGACGTCTGTAATTAAAAGTATTGCAGTGTCTTTGTGTTCAAAATGAACAGATTTAGGTTTCTCAAGGTATCAAACCCAAAAGTATGGATTGATACGGCCTATGATCTTGAAAAATACCGGTATCCTTTCTGCCATACCGGTAGTACCAGTATTATGATGTTATCTGCATACAGATGGTCTCTGGTTTCAAGACCAGATGTTACTTTGCTAATGCAGTGCACCCGTCGGTCACGAGGCAGTCTTGAAAGAAGGGTTTACCTAGATGTATTGTCACTGTCTGCACCACCAGATCAGCATAATGTATCTTCCTAGTGCTATTGGCTAGCAAATATAGCATGCTTTAGCATACTATAGAACCTTTCTTCATAAAGTTTTGGTGTTGTAATAGTAGTAACTGTAGTACCGGGTACTGCATACAGTATGCAGTACTACTGGTAGCAATATGCAGTACTACCATAACACTTACCTACATCGTGCCATGAACACGTGACATATGCTTTGTGCCATCTGCACCTGGGCTGTTAAATATCTAAGTCTTGGAACCATTTTGTGTAGTTTATTTCTTTTACATGAACTACAAGTGTTCGTTTACAAATCTCAAGCAGAATTTAATCATGCACAGTTGTGATCCCAAACCAAAACAGTTGTGAGCAATTTTTTGTGCAACAGTTGTATATGGAGATTCTGACTGAGAAAAGATACCCTTGGACCTGCCAGTTACAAAATGTACATATTGACCAATTGTGGGTACATCAAGTTTCCTGAATTTTGTACCAGAAAAAGTAGATCGCCATTCACATATTATGGTAATTTTTGGTATACATGTAAAAAGGTTTTCTAGTTGTACAAATATGTCATTTAACTTTGTCAGATCACTATAATGACATGAATATAATTGCTGTTGGAGAAATGATAAAAAAGTAGTAAGGAAAACTCATCAGTTAGTGATTATCTTGGAACATCTTTGACAGTTTCACATCAGTTCACACAACAACATCCCAGTATATATTCTGGTTGAGAACAGCAGAGGCTGTTCATTATAATTCAGTTTTACCCTCAACCAGTTACAACATAGCAGGGCAAATTCTATGAATAATGTATCCTTATATGTTACTGTATATACTTGGTATTATTTCATGCTACATATTTCCTCAAATTATGTCATATTTATTTCACTCTTTATGCTTATATACATCAGTACATTACCTGGTCACTACTGAAGTAGTGCAAATACCCAGTATGTTGAACTAAAATAATACAAGATATTTAATGGATTTTCACCATGCTGTCAAGAACATTTTGGTTACATGTACTTTTAATTTTCATATATCTGTGCTATGGATATAGCAGTTGAGAAACTGTAAAATCTAATACAAATCTAATATCTGTATACCGAGTACATGTGCATGTACTACAAATGTATTAAGTCAAAAGTATTCATGTGTAATGCCAGTAGAATTCTTTATACTTTAAGAATACATATATAAAATTATATATGTCAGGACATACATTGACTAACTTGTGGTTCACTCCATGCATGTATTTGTTATGTAATATGGACACTGCAGCTTGTCCTCAATGCTGTTGACATTCTACCCTTATATGATGTTCTAACATGACGTGTGTACATTATCACATTCTTCTGTTTCAGGTGGTCAAGGAGGAGATCGTCCAAACCAGAGATGAACTGGAGGCTCTAAATGCCGCCTCAAAACAACTAGAACACCAAACTACTGATGATTCCCTCAACTCTGATTTAGCAAACCTCAACATGTGCTGGGAGCAGATCCATGCTGATTCCAACGTTCTCGCTGCCAATGAACTGGTTGTCCCAGTCGAAGCAGCAACAGCAGCTGCAGCACCGACCTCTGATCAAGAGGCATCCGGCATCACTACAGTAACCACACAGTCTCTAGTAACCACCATAACAACCAGGGTTACCACCATCTGTTTTTCGTCTCTTCCAATGGAATACGAGAACTGCCTTATCACTCTGCTGTTGTGCATTCGTGAGGTGAACCAGCAGCTCCAGTCTCCTGCTCTGCAAGGTCGTAGGCCATATGAAGACTTCTCCAGCCAAGAAGATAAGCTCAAGGTTTGTACTTGACATTAGGAAAGACTGGTTCTGGCTGAACATGCACTTCTTTACTTAGTAGCTCTGCTTGACTGTGTCAGCAGAGCTCATGGTATGGGACTTTGTCCGTTGTCTGTCGTCGGTTTTCTTATTCCATGTCACAATTATCTCAGAAACCATTGAATGCATTTCTTTCAAATTTCACTTGTAGCTTGCCTTGGGCCTGATGCAGGGTGGATATTTGCATTTAGGAAGAAAAATGTGTTTTCTGATTTTTAAATGCAAGGCTGCTTCCAAGTTCTTTGGAAATATTTAGAGAGGTCTGGGGGGCCAAACGGATACAAATATTGCTTGGATTTTACTGTTTCTTCATCATGTTCATGGTCTTCTGATATTCTATGAGGCATTTAGTATGAATTTGCAATTTACTTGGTGTGGTGCCTTAGTTGCTGTAGGGGCCTGTGCGTCTATTAGGTACTGTGCTAAGTAGAAGGATGAACACGGTATCTAAAATTTAATAAACTAGTTCAAGACTTGGATCTTTTCTACGTGTACACAAGTCATTCATCTTTCTGAATATACTCATGTATAAATATGCATATAATGTAAACACCAGCCACATTCACTGATTCTCCATGCTAACAATAGTCTAAGATTCATTTGCTTTGTGAAGTATTCTTATTTATGGAAATGCATGGCAAAGCCGAGGGTATAATAAGAAGCTCTATAGTGGCACCTGCATATAATCACTATGGGCAACCAACGTGTGCATACATGCATACCTATTTGGAGTGCACAGTACATGCAGTAAAGGGAAAGTAAATGCTACCATTTATGCTCATACATCCAATAAACAGATCCCTCAACCAGCATTTATCCACGTTTCATTTTAATAATGGAAGACTCATTTGTCTCTTTATGGTGGCTGCAAATTACTGTAGGGGTACTGATATCACAAAAAATTGGGCACTGCTGGATAACACATTCTCTTTAAGGTATATGCGAGACATTTTCATTCATTAGTGAAAGCAGATGATAAGCAGTTTAATACCTTTGATGATGTTGATGGGACTTGCAGCTCCTATTATTCTAACTACTACGGAGACACAGCATGTGGTCATGAGACTTAATGCCAGACATAATGCGAGGCTTGCATGTTGAGTTCCCCACGGTCCTTGCTTGGCGGCGGTCTGTTGCTATGACAATAATGGCAGAACGCTAAATCTAAACACCCGAGGTTAAAGGTTTCTAGCATCACAGCATCCAGAGGTCTGAACTTGCCATGACTCATCCATGGCTCTTTTTATTCTTTGCTGGTCTGTGAACAACACTTCTTGATATATGTCATTTTCCTTAAACGCTTGCCAATGGGCTTCCCTCATCCATTATCTTGGCACATGTATTTGGGGCGCAGACGAGGGATATGGGAGAGAAAGACGCTTATTGAAAAATCCTCCGAAGCATCAGACATTAGCAGAAGCTTTACGTAATGCCAAACCTCTAGGTGAAAACTGTGATAAATAAAAACCCTCCCATTTGGCGCCCTTTGTCACCAAGTGACAATCCATGGGGTCAGAGTGTGTCATTACTCACGGCTTTAACTTTGCCAGTGTGGATCTCCACCAAGTATGGTGGCAGGTACATGTATAGTCAAGTTATAGTTGTCTGTAATGCGTACATAATACTGTATATCCTAATATGAATGATTTAGACTGCAGAGTTCAAGCTTCTAATAGATCATATATGTTTACCACCCTGAGGTTTTGCTCCAGGCTAGAATTAGTTATTCCTCCAATGTATCTACAGGACTTGTTGCCTTTATATGACCTTGCCTTTATTACCCAGGGCTGCAGGAATACCAGGGAAATATCCTTTGACCAATGTGGCACCTACTGTATATGTGCCAATAGTAACAATTGGCCAGGTATAGGGCCCTTTATTGACCCCCCCTGTAAAGGTGGTCCTGGGAGCAATAAAAATGGCAGACCACTGCCCATGCTGCCAGGGTGGGCCAATGGAGAAAGCCTACAATGTATATTAGAAGCCTAATTAGTATTTGAGACCATATTAGGATTTGTCACTCTTCTATATTGCCTCACATTTCATATTTGGAAATTAGTCCACTCGTTGTGTGAACTGATGTTGCTTAATATAAGTTTAACTTTAATGTTGCTAAACACCGTAAAAGACAACACATTGAAGCAAATTCTATAAACTCTTATAATAGAGAGTCACAGATCAAGTACTTAACTACTCTGAATGTTGCTTACCAGTACATTTAGTGCTGGAAACTACATTGCCTGTGCTGCCCCCCCCCCCCAATAATTGCTAAAATAATGATTACAGACACATAAAACAGCAATATCTGAATATCACAGAAAAAAATAGCATTGTAACCAGCAGGTTACATACTGTCGTGGATTCATTTTCAGTCTCGATGTCATTACATATTTGCATTTCCACCTTTGTCATATGTGTTGTGGTCAGGTCTCCCAGTGTTTCTGTGGTATCTTCTCCCCCTCCGGTCTTGGCATTGCCTGCTCCTCATTTATGGCAGCGGTCCAATGTGTGGGCTTCTTATGCTCAAAAGTCATGATATGTGCATAGGTAAGGCTCGCCTTTGTGTCTTGTGTTAGTGTATAATTTAAATTGTCTTCTTAGGTCCGCATCTACCAGTATGCTACTAGCTGAGGTCATAGTATGGGCTTGCTCCGTCATCTATCTGCCCGTTTATCTGTCAAGTTGGTGATCTCTGAAAGAATTGTGTGTTACTCAAGTTAATATGCCAAGATGATTTTTTTTTTTTTTTCAATTTTCTATGCAACTTTTTAATTTTCATGGGATCATATGGGAGTGAAATTTCAAAATCCTACTCCTTCTACAGTTGTTGAGTTTGTGCAACCAAGCTTTTGTTACAGACTCATGATGGTGGTCCCCATAAAATGTTCTTTTTTTTTAATTTTGAGGTTTGACCAAAGTTATTAAAAATATTTTTTGCCATTAATTGTACTCATTGAATAGGAAATTAAAAAAGTCTCATTTTCCTCAAAAATGGCTCATCATAGACTGAAATGAATGAAACTTTGAGCCTCGTGAGTGCATGTGAAATACACATGGTTTATTTTGACCTCAAACATGTTAAGGTCATTTTGGTGTCATAGTGACCCTGTCTCAAAATTGGCCTGTAACTCAAAAATGGTGTATCATAGAGAGAAACGGATGAAAATTGCTTGTATCTCAAAGCAGCTGATCATAGAGTAAAACGGACGGAAAATTGGAGTGTCGGGAGTTAATGTAGGATGCACATGGGTACTTTTGACCTCAGAAATGTCAAGGTCATTTGGGGTCATTCAGTGGACTTGTCTCAAAATTGGCCTGTAACTTGATTGAAAATGTCAATCATCTGATCATAAAGCAAAACAGATAAAAAAAATGGTGTGTATGTGTGTGTGGGTGTAGTGCACATAGATATATTTGACCTTGAATGTGTCATAGTCATTTTGGGTCAATCAGTGCACTTTTCTCAAAGCTGATCCATAACTTGAAAATGTCTGATTGTGGGAAAAACTCTTTTTAACTTTTTTTTTTAAAATTGATCCATAACAGAATACTAGCTGATCATCAAGGATCTGGGGCCTCTTTTGTTGCTTCAGTGCCAGATTTCCAACCTTCTGATCCAGTGTATTCAGGACTCCTGTTTATTGGACTCCTGCTACTATAAATTCGTTAAGGTCCATGGGGATTAATGTTTGCATTTTGAGATGAAACCAAGCTAGCGGGGGATTAATATTTGTGGTTAGCTCAGGCCTTGGTAATTTTCAGGAATTATGTTCGCTGGTATTTATTGTTGCGATTTAAAGATGGTCGCAAACATTAATAAATCTTGCAAACATTTATGAATTTACAGTATTTATCCCACTACCCACTCTCCACTGATTGTCTTAACCTATGATGTGTGGAAGACAAGTTACAGTTTAGGAGTGGGGGTGAGGAGTCATACTGTTTGTCCTTATAATACACATGATAAAAGTAAAGGAAAATCCTATTGTTCCATAATGTTTGTCTCCCATAAGAAAAAGAAACTTTGGGTTTGGTTCCACACTCCCCACCCTATATATTTCCCCTGGATTGTATCTCTGGTTGCAGCAGTGGATTTGAGTGGGGTGGGGCTGGGCATAGCCTGTGAAGTGCCGTGGGTGGGGTTAATAGCTTGGCACAGGTCAGGCCCTATAAAGGTATCCCAGGTCAGGATATTGATTTGCACTCTGGAGATGAGGCAAGGGAGACACCGCGAATGGTGTCGGTTGACTCCCACTCCGAGAAAAGCTACAGTAGTTAGCGCAGTTAGGTGGCACAGCCCGTAACCATATATGGCCCAACTTGCTATCAGGGGAGAATTTTAGCACAGATTAGGGCCATAATTGTGAAATTATGAGATTATTTCACATATGTGCAGATTTATCTTTCTCCGGAGATGCACTTGTCGGACAGATTGGATTATGAAGCCAAACAATTCCGTCTGGTGAGAATTCAGGAGATGGAACATGTGGAATGCCCTTGGTAAAGCTGTGATTGAGGGAGTGGGGAACTTGGCAGAGCTAGAGCAAATCATTGGGTTGAATGTGTGGGACCCATAACTTGTACCACAGTGTCGTGGGTTGCTCAGGGAAAGCTGTCAGCGCCCCGTTTATTTGGCGTCATATCGCAGTCATGGTCACCCATGCTGGCACAGCCTAGGTGTATTTATATCGCTCTCAGGCAACATAACCATGCCAAGGATGGGGGAGTTTCACCACATTAGGAAAAATGACAAGATACTGTCACAATGAATTGGATTAGCTGGAAAACTTTTCCTGTTCACTAGAAGTCCTGTGGAGGCAATGTGTGACATTCGATTCTTCGCTGCGGGGTGTGTGATGTCATTGTGACAGACCTTAGGATTTACTGGCTTTGGATATTTACTGAATCAGCATGCATACACTGCAGTTTGTCGCAGAAAGCTGAAACATACAGTACCATGCCACATCGCCGATTTCTTGGGTTTATCCCACTTCCTGTGAGTAGCATTGTTGGTAGGAAGTACCAGTAACATTATATAATAGTAATGATGGTAACAATAGTAATCACTTAGTAATACAGTGGTTTCCTTCTAATAGGAACTCCCCTTCTCTCAAACAATAGGGAGTATTTTAACCTTTTCACCACTGTTGCCCCCTGCGAGATAGCTATTTGACGCTGCAAATCCTAACAAAACAGCTCCCAAACCCCAGGCTCCCCAGGAAAATCACTGATAACT
>JAAUYG010236808.1_pt1 | contig 11127 bp, 7 predicted proteins | sample 7278091 | NCBI WGS metagenome assembly JAAUYG01 (sample SAMN14350201, study PRJNA611818) | marine sediment metagenome | isolation source: surface marine sediment (0.6m) | place: French Polynesia: Moorea | collected 2018-08
CCTAAATAAATTAAATAAACCTTGATAAAACTTGCCTGTGTGTTTAGATATTTTATTTAGCTTTCTAATGGTATATACCTTATTTTTTTGGTTGAGTGGTTCATAAGATATGAGCAAAATAATATAGCACGCGAGTTATCAGTGATTTTCCCGGGGAGCCTGGGGTTTGGGACCTGTTTTGTTAGGGGTTGCAGCGTCAAATAGCTATCTCGCAGGGGGCAACAGTGGTGAAAAAGTTAAACGCACGACTGCACTGCCATACAAACATAATGGTAGTAGAAAACACACAAAATGAGTAGACATATTGCCTGATCTATCTCCTACACAGTGCCCTTAATTCCATTTCAAAGACTTTTAATATACGGTAATATATTCATATCCTAATTTTGAACCTTTTTGGGTTTTGTATGAAATTAAACTTTAAACTTGTTATTTGTGTGCTATTACACTTTGAGAAACATCTGCTACATAAAACCAACTTTTATGGTACCATTGTAAACAACAAGTGCTAAGTTATATAAACGACTTTGATACAAGGAAAGGTACATGTACATGAGTCGCTTACTTTAAAGCTGCCCAAACATGTAGCCTTGCATGATTAATACTGCATAATCCACAAATGCCCCCGGTGAAAAGATAATGGTTATACTGGCATAAATACTTTATTACTTCAATCACTGGGTATAATTACCAATAATTACTTTGGAATGTGAGGTTTAGACATGCTAATAGATTACAAATTGTACATGTAGGTAAATAAGCATTTCATTTCAGACTCCCCCCACCCCCCCTTTTCCTTACTAGCTTCAGTTCATACAGGATCAGGAAACATACATGTATACGTTGTGAACCAGTAACGCTTCATGACTGATCATAATGCAATCACTCAGAAGACCATACTTTTTGCAGCATGAATGGTGCATTCATTTGTGCAGTGGAGTCCATATTGTTAGGTACATGTAAATACTTATCACAGATTCATAATGGTCTCACTCTTGCATTTGTTGATGCACAATCATTTTCTTCTCAGAGGTACTTAACTTAACAGCAGTATACATTTTAAGGTACCGGTACCGATATGCAAAACCACAAAACACACCAAGAATTTGAAATATCCCAATGTCCAGTACATGACTCACTGCCTTACCGGAGCATATAATTAATGCATATCAGTGCATCATCATTCAGCCGAAAAATTTAGAAAAATTGTACAGAAGTTGCAATATTGTCAGTCTAGTTTATTATTCTAAATTCACTGAAATTACCTCAAGATTCTCAAATATATAGTTTCCTTGCACATTAGTTATATCACCTCATGAATTTACAGTTGTGAGACAGTGCATTTACCTGTTACATACATAATCATACTGTTTACATGTATTATACATTATGAGCAATTCATTATAAAATAAGTCTTTATAAATAATTATAATTTAATTCATACATTAACAACCACAAGGCTGAAAATTTACATTAAATGCGACATAGGCATAATTACACACATATATACATTAATTGTGCTCAAATCTTTAAGAAAAGACAATGTTCACAATTTGCACAAAAATATTTCTGGGTAAAGTAAAGGTGTCGGTTTCTAGAAAAAAGCTTAAATGTGGAAATGACTTAATTTCACCAATTATCTTGGTAAACAATTTTTTCCCTGCTGAAGACCTGTTTCGAATTTAAGATTTTTAGGGGTATACATGGGTCTATATAAAATGGCCCGATTCGAGCTTTATTTTTTAACAGAGAAATACAAATCGCAGATCATTATTTAAGACCCCTATCTGAATCGTATATCAATATTTATAACAGCCATGGCGAGTCGCTGAGATCACTCTTAACAGAAATGGTTTTGTCGCAGATCAATCGTCAACAGCCAGTGTAGTCGCAGATCAATCTTTAACAGCCATGGTGTAGTTGCAGATCAATCTTTAACAGCCATGGTGTACATGTAGTCGCAGATCAATCTTTAACAGATATGGGAATGGAGATCGGAATGTAACAGCAACTGCAAGCGGTGGATCGTTATTTTAGCGACCTACTGGTTCATCAAATTGTAGTTTAATAGGTGGTCTGGTTCATGAATCAGCAGTTAACAAGGGCACCAAATTGTTAATTGCTCTTTAGTCAGGAGTGCAACTCGTGACTCGCAAGATAAGAATTTGGCCGGTTCGCTAGATCGATTCGCTAAAACAGCCAGTTCGCGCGATGTTCCAGAAACCGAGCCCCAGGAAGCATTGAGAAATCATTAATTCATGTTTAACAAATTGAATATCATTAATCGAGTTTCTTCTTTGCCGCTGTATCTTCCGATCACAGTTACCGTGGATTTATCGTCACTGATGGCGAGACGTAGCACCTGATGCAGATGAATATATAACCGTGCCAAATGACAGTCTGCCGAGAACGACCACACACACAACATGCCGTCTGCCCCGGTGGTGACGATTAGCTGGTTGTCTCTGGAGATGGTGACTTTTTCAATCTGGAATTTATTAAAATGAAGAGATCATAATGCGTCAATACTGGTATATATTATGTGTATGGAAGTTTAGCAAATATGTGGCCTAGTGATCACTTTCTCTGCTGAAATAAAGCATATACATGTACTGTAAATTCATTAATGTCTGCGAAGGATTTATTTGGCGAAATTAGCCAGCATCTTTAAATCACAAAAATAAATACCTGCAAAACATAATAATTCATTTACCTGAACAATTAACAAGACCTGATCGAACTAACCACAAATATTAAGCCCTGTGAGCATGGTTTTGTCTCAAAACTGCAAACATTAATCTGAGTGAACAGTAATAAATTTTGGCAGTGACCAAAAAAGTAAATATCTAGCTATCAAATATGAGGACAAAGCAATAATAATTTTGCTGCCTAGCTCAGTTCAAAATCGCCCACTGAAATTGATAAATAGCCTATGATAAATAGCCATGAATATACTTTTAAGCTTAGTTCCTGACCCAACGTCTTTTGGTAAGTAATATATTTGCACATGCCACCCAGAACACCACAATACACCAGCATGGGTTCTAGAAATCATACATGCATCTCAGAGCATCCTGGTATCAGTATTTTTAGTTCTTTACCTTAAGTGTGTGACCCTTGTAATACCATAATACCGACCGGTACATGTTCAGTTCTTTGCCATAGTAAAATACATCATGAACTTTGTAACTCTGTAGTAAATATTCATCTCTTTACCTCTGCTGTGTGACCTTTGTAACTCCGTAGTAAATACTCTGCTCTTTACCTCTGCTGTGTGACCTTTGTAACTCCGTAGCACAGCCTCACTATCCAGGTCCCACAGGGTGGCAACCGAGTCCACTCCTCCACACACCATATACCGTCCATCACAGGAGACCACGGCGTCTTTGATCGGCATTCCGTGATGGTTGTGCAGACTTGGGTTTCTCTTCTCCTTCACTGAAGTGTCATCACAGAGGTTTCCTTCATAGTCACACGAGGATGTGTCCCAAAGCTGCATGTCACCGTTCAGACCCACAGCGATGGCAATTCCGTCACATAGCATGACGTTCCTGGTAACCCCATACTTCTTGTACTTCGCTCCTGCCTGATACTCGTACACCTTGGCTGCCGGACAGTCACCTGCCTCTTCGTGATCCAGACTGTAGGTTGTTAGAGTTTTCGTAGCTCGGAGATCGGCGTCAGCTGCAGCAGGACTTGGACAGACGAGCACCACGTGAAGGTTGTCATCGGTTATCTGGAGTTCTTCTGGAAGCTGGCTGATGTAGATCCTGAACACGTGCTGTTCTGTCAGTGTCTGGATAAACAGGATCTTTAGAAGGATTTCTGAAAGTTTGGATCATGAAAATACATATCATATCAGTAAGTAGGCCCTATAGCTTAACATATGTACACATTGTAATTTGTTCAAATAACTTCCAACCTATAGCATAATATGTCCAGTGGAAAATAACAATGAAAGGTACGGTATACATATAAAATTTATATACAATTTGCCCCCTAACAAAAACAGACCAGTAATTGTTGCTGCAGTTACCAGGAAATTTGCATTTGTCTGTACCGGTATACACATCTTTAGATTATAATCTCGATATATCACCTAGCCCTTATTGCATATATGTTTGCCCACTTTTACAATTCTTGCCTCAGGCAGTTAACACTTACTTACCAAAATACATAACGAATTTACATGCGCTTATATCATGATATACTGTGAAGCTTATTATATATAATAATTCAAATGTGTGGTCAATATCTTGCCTGATTTATCTCCAGATCCAGGGTTGTAATGATCCAGAACTGAGATCAGAACTCTCTCTTTGTCATGTAGCACACAGCACTGAGTGACCAGTATGTCCTTATCTAACTGAACCCCTGTTTGTCCTGTCCAGCGATTCCATACCTGCAAAATTGACAACGGTTATGCAAGAACACTAAATATTAATACCGGTATTTGTGAAAGTCCCTCTCTTAGTGGGCACTCCCAACAGAGGCCACCTTCTCTAATGTGGCCACAATTTCTTGGCAAATAGGGTGGCCTTATTAGAGGAGGACTACTGTATATGTGAAATAGAGTGAAAAATGTATCTAAAGACACCTCTGGGGACCAACCAATACAGTCTGGTGACCTTTATATACAGGTTCAATAATATGGAAAAATAAGTGGTCTATATATGGTGGTGATTTTTACAACAGGGGAGGAGTTCGTGAAAATACTTAAACCTAAGTTTGGAATTAAATCAGATTCTTATTCACACTACTCAGATTCTTAGCCAATATAACAGTAAGTTACTGCTCGGGTTAGTAACTTCAGTCTAAACTTAGACCGCTGGTATTTTTGAGAAGTTCAAGCCAGTTAACTGTAACTGAGTTAATTATAACTATTAATAATATTGTTAAGTAAAACTTAAGTGCAACTGTTAATTATAACTATAATTATAACTGTTAACTATAACTGTTCATTATAATCCTGTTTCAAACTACCACAACAAGTTTGGCAACAGCCAGATACCAAACGGGAATACATTTACTGGAATGTAAAAAATACTGATTTAGGATGTACCATATCGTTTTTTGACAAATTTGTGTCAATTATGATGACACAGTTAAAATGTGTCAATTACAGCACAATTTTACTTAGGTTTCACCACACAGAAGTTAATGTGACCATTCAATTGCTACACAAACCTGAAGTTTAAGTATTTCGGGCTGATTCTCAGACATCTCTCCGAAAGTCGTGAGACCCAGTACAAGCTGTTCATCAACCACTAGATGGCAGCACACTGTGGCCCTGTCGTCTTCAGCCTGCTTCTTGTAGTGGACGCAGGGGGCATCAGCTTTCAAGTCCCACATGACCGGAGGAGAATACACAGTGGTGACAATCAGATAGGCACTGTCCCCGGTCATTACGGAAGAGGTTACACCAACTGCAGCCTTCCTTAGAACATCCATATGTCTGGGATCTCTGTTCCAGAAGCAGCCCATGTCCTTTCCGGATCCATTAGTATCATTGAAGTTTGCGATGTTGTGATAATGGGGAACCTGCACGCCATCCTGCAGTGTTTGGTCAATTGTGTCTGGTTTCCCGGGGTCAGACTGGGTCTCGGTCAATGGCATCACCTCATTTTTTGGTGATTCTGGATCATCTGGATCCTCCGCATCGGCAAATCGTACAGACTTTTTCTGTGTCGATCCTACCAAGCTAGTCAAGGATCTGATGAGTTCCTGTCGTTTCAGGATACTCTCTGGACTGATATCCGTCCAGTTCTGGCTCCTGCTGGCCCTGTTTGGATTTTCTGGATACATCACTGACGACTGTGCTAAAACTGGATATATATCCCATCTCTCTACACAACCGGAAGGACCACAGGAAAGGAACAGTTGGAATGGATCGGGTGCCTTCAGGAGACCATCCAGATGGAGACCATCTGCGGGGACCCTACGCAAACAGTCACCGCTGACCAAGTCCCATAATGCAACATCAGCCGCCGAGGCCAAAACAGCAACACAAACCTCGTCCAGTACCAGCAACTGCTTTGGAATTTCTTCTTCTCTTTCTACTTCTTGGTTTATAAGCTCGACTGGTGTCTGTCCTGGAAGGTCCCAGAAGAAGAGTCCATACCTCAGTGTTTGGGATTCCTTGGAAGTCGAGTAGAGAGCTAGAAGAAGACCATCTTTGGTGAGGAGGCTTTCCTGAACTTTCAGATTGTTTGCAGGATGTGACAGATGCCATGCATGTGACCCAGTTTCGACCCAGTAGAGGTCAAAGGTCACATCCTGCCAGGCCACAATGGCGTAGAGAGCCTCTTTTAGCATAAGTTGATGGAATTTCTTCTCTCCGCAGTTGACGGTTGTCCTCTGAGATTTTTCACCGCAGCATAAGTCACTGTAGAAATGCAGTTTAATGAGATCATGAGTATCTTCTTCATCATTGGCCACCTGACTCCTGGCATTCACAAAGATGAAATGATTCTTCCCATTGTCATCAACAGTAAAAGCTGATGACGACCTCAAAAAGAATTCATCTTTCAAATCAAATCCTGAATCGTGCTGGATCATTTTGTCTGTCACAGTATCAACGATCAGCACGGACTGGTTGAAATCATCATCTGTCAGATGAAAAGCTGCAAACTGGAAATCTTTAGAACATTCCATCAGCATCACCGTGCCAAGGGTCTGATTGAGCAGTTTCCTCAGATCCAGATCATGAAGGACAAATCCAGAATTGACATCCCAGATTGTTATGCTGTCTGTGGCGTCAAGAGCTAGGATCTTCCTGTCTGAAGCAGCGACATTTGGTGCAGTTTTATTAAATTTTATGCCAAGTTTGAAGGCACAGTCTGCATTGTCCAGGTCCCAAATATCAACTGTGCTATCATTGCTTTTCCCAACTGCCAGGCTTCCATAAGTGTCTGTGGCCAGAATTCTAGATAAGCCAGGAAACTTTTGCCTGCACAAATCCAAGACAGATGAAAAACAGTGAAATGCTGGAACCACGAGGGGAGATGTTGATCTCTGAATCCAGTGGAGGGCATTATCGAGGATATCTGTGATGTGGGGATACTCAGTGACATTTATGGATGGGATGCAGCCCAGAATTTGAGCAGGGAGAGTTTCTGGATCCAGTTTCAATCCACTAGAACACAGTTCTATTAATTTCTGGATCACATCCAGTTCCAGATCTCTTTCAGGGATACTCTGAATATCCTTCAACAAATTGAGAACTCTATCACCTTGGAGCTTTACCAAGATCCACTCAAAGCTGAAGAGAAAATGCACTTTCAGAGTACTCACCCAATCTGGATCACTTTTCTGGATAAGGTATGGTAAGAGACTAAGCTTGCGAGAATTGATTGCACTTGTCCTTCTGGCTGAAATATAATCCATGTTCCTTTTCTCAACATCTGTTAGTCTAGGGTCATTCAGGTCCTCTGTATCCCGGGAAAGGAGAAGCCCAAATCTCTTGAACATCTGGGAGGCCAATGGCGTGCTTTGCCAAGAGTCATCGTCCAGTCCCTGGCCAAAGCAGTGATCCAGAACCGCAGCACGGATTGGACTGTGTGCGAAGTAAAGGAGTCTGTGGCTGTTGATGATGTGCTCTGATAGCCAAGGTTTGATGTCATGCAGTAGTTTAGATGTCACAATTCTCAGTATCGAATCTGACGACTGAAGCATAGGTACTTTGTATTTGTGGCCAGTTTCAGTTAAAAGTTCCTCATCCATTGCTAGTAGTTCCATGAGCTCCAACACAGAAACGCCATCCTCTAGCAACGCCAGATATCCCAGGGCTTTCTGGATGAGTCCGGAACTGAAATGACCTAGCAGTGGTTCCAGGAGAAACATCTGGACCACCTCACAGACTGTGGCTGGGAATCTTTCTGCCGCACTCTCGCTTGTCCATCTCAAAGCTTCCCTCACCAGGGAATGCAGGATGATTGCCGGGCATCCTTCATTGGTGATACTTCGCAGAAATGACCACTGGTCCTCTGTCAGAGTCCTCCAAGACTGCTGGACAGCCAACCTCACTGTGCTCATGGCTTCTGTGGCCCCAACTTGCATGACTTCTATAAAGTTGTCAGAGGACATAATTCTGGATTTGAGAGTGGCTAGGTGTTTCGTAGAGGAAGACTGGAGTGTGATTATGATGAAGACATTTTTTGGCAACACGCATGGCAGCCAATGGAAGCTCCAAGCCCGATCTCTTGCCTCAAGTCTGTCAACGCCATCCAACAGAATAAGCAATGGCTTCGATTGACATCTGGATACAAGATCCAGTAATCCGGTAAACGTCCTCACGATTGCACTTATGTTACCATGGTGAACCGTCTGATCCAGGTCATAGATGAAATTCAGCTGTTCGGAGATCTGACAGAGGAGCTCGCACACCTCTTTGCTGGAAGGGGTAAGTCCAATCTCCCGATAGATGAATTCAAGAGCTTCGGTCTTGAAGTATTCTTGGCAGTTTGCCAGAAGGGAAGAACTGAGGCCGGATACACCACAACCTGACATCCCATGTAGTATAATCGGTCTGGACACCTCCGATGTGAGACAACCATGGATCTGATTCTGGATTCCTGATTGCTCAGTGATATAACTTCCATGTACGCTGAGAGATCGGCTGTGTTGCAGCACTTCCTTGTACAAGGGAAACAGTGGATTCTGTACTTGCCACTGGGCGCATCGCACATCGCCGATTCTCGTCACTTGCTCGATGAAATCTTTGACAAATTTTGCAAGATATTCATCGTGTTGCTCATTCGCATCTCTCTGAATTCCGCCATCTTCCCATGACACTTCATACTCCTTGAAATTTATCTCCGGGATCGAAGATCGGATGTTGTCTACCAAATTTGCATGAAAGTTTTGTTTTGCTTTATCAATGCTGACTTCCTTCTTGCCGACATTTAAGTTGAGGTGCTGAGCCATTTCGGTAGACAAGTCTTCAGGAAGGTTGCTGAAAGTACGGTGGAAGCACAGGAAGTCCCACAGGGTAGACAAACTGTTTTCTGATCTCTGAAGTACTCCTTTAATCAGCAGATCAAGTTCTGCAACAAAAAATTCAGCATATACGCAGTAGTTTGAAAGGAGATGGTTTTATATGCAGTGTATCGGTAATTATATTTTTCAACTTTTGATGGATGTGTTTTTCAAGCTTTAAATTTCCACTATCCTGGATACAAATATTCATATTGCATGTACATGTATACCTCAAGACAGATGCAGCAGAAAACATTGAACTTTCAACAGGTATCGACAGAAAGTTTCAATATTACACCTCAGCAGGTATTGAATTTTACTGTGAGAATCTATACTCTTGCTTATTTTTAATCACATGGTACAGCACACCTATTTCCTTGTCACCATGGAAATTTCCATTCTCTGTTACCAATATTACCCTTTCCAAAACACTAAAGCACAACATTCACACTGAAACCTGACAAAATGAAAAATTTTCACTATACATATGTTACTGGTAAAGTTAACATTCAACTAACAGTAATTGTCGGAACATATTTCTTTTGATAGAATTAAAAATTATATTCTTAGCCTCTGTTTTCCATATTTTAGCACTAGCATTTAAATGTAAATTCTTTTTTTTTTTTGAGCGTATTTGTAACGTTCCCTTGATACAGTCTGTTACACTATTTCTACATGTCATGTAATATTTTCTAGGCACCTAGTCAAAGTGGTGCAAATCTGCAAGAATAAAAAATTGTGCAGTGGAAATTTCCACAGTACTCAAAATTACCTGAAGCAGCATACCGCTTTCCTTTCTCAGAGTGGAATTTTCCAATCTGTGTTGCGACAAAAATCACATTCTTCAGCACGGATCTGAGTCCACAGCTATCACCACAGTCAGCTTTAGTCTGAAAGCATAAATTTAAAGTTTAGGTGGCTTCTGCAATGGTGATACCTAGAAAGGGAAAATGATGAATAAAAATATGCAGAGTGGTGAAAAAATCCTACAGAAAAAAATAATCATAAGGCAATGATTGTGCAGTTTAACAGACTCATGGATTTGAGCAAATCATTCCCTCATTGGCTAAGAGTGACAATGCCTGTGCTTCAGATTACTCAGTCATGGATGAGTACACCTAGTGACATTGCTGTGTTATACTTTGTTTAACCATGGTGCCATGTATAGTGTGTACTTGGGTGTAATAATTGCTCTGTGGGGAGTTGACCAGGTGTTTCAGTATGCCAGTTTGCCACATGTGAAGTACCGGTACTTTATCTCACTTTGGCAAAGAAAAGCACCAACATCTTCTTCTTCTTGTTCTTCTTCTATTATTATTATTATTATTATTATTATTATTATTATTATTATTATTATTATTGCAAACAAGAAGTAAATGTGGATAGTAAGGAATTTGCTTACTTTGGAACAATAATTGAAACTACTGCAATTTTCAACCTGTCTTCTACAGGCCTAATGGTCACACAATGAGGTCATCTGGGGTTTGTGTAGTGACCCGGATATCAGTGGAATGATCATGTTGTACATGTGCGTGTTCCCTGTCTGATGTAGATGATGGCCTCCTTAACCTTTCTTCTGTGCCGGTGTTGTTCTGTGGCTAAGACTCTCATTTTTTCCAATGGAGACTGAGTGTCCATGTAGTAGTTATACAATGTTCCCCTACTCCAGTTGATCATGTTCCAGATTCGGGTGTTCTTTATGAGTGGCCGTCTGGTTTCTCCGATGTATGGGGGGGGGGGGGGGCGTATTTGGGGGTGCCCAAAAAAAATAACGGGAAATAAAAAAAAACAATAACAGATAACAGGAAATAAAAAAACCAACAAAACAAATAACGCCCACAAAACAAGTCAAACCAACGTATTTTAAATATGGGAAATTGGGTATCAATCACGTATATTAGGTGGTCTCATCACACTTCACAAAAAATAAATTTGAAACATCACGCATCACCAGAAATGCTCCCATCACAGGTCACGTAAAATAAGATTTTAAAGTCACGCATCACAAAAAATAAAATCTCCCCAATCACGAATCACGTGAAACCCCCAATACCCCCCCCCCATTTAAATGAATGGCAGTATGAAATTTGAATTTTCCCACCAGTACGAATAAAAGATATATAAAACAGACGCTAAAACTGGAGGTTTTAC
>JAAUYG010005978.1_pt1 | contig 11126 bp, 7 predicted proteins | sample 7278091 | NCBI WGS metagenome assembly JAAUYG01 (sample SAMN14350201, study PRJNA611818) | marine sediment metagenome | isolation source: surface marine sediment (0.6m) | place: French Polynesia: Moorea | collected 2018-08
AAAGCTATTGGTTTTTGGCTATTTTACAATGTTCAGTTAGTCAAGAGCCTTGGCAAAGCCACGCATCTGTTGAAAAATCCACGCCTTTCACATGTAAAGTTATCTTTTTTCCATTTGAAGTAAATCTTCCGTTACTCTTCTGTCATTTTAGTAAAGCTGGGTCGAGTGATCATCAGTCGTGCAGTTAGTGAACTACTACACTGATTGTGAAGTTATAGGGAATTGGAAATTATTTTAGATGTAATAATATTTCTCTCGGTATGATGTGTGGCTACAAAACAACAGCGATAAGCAGACGTCTTAGAAAATATATAGAGAGGTTCGGTAGGCCAGTATGGAATGCCGAGTGTCCAAAATGTCTTCCACCTATGATAAAATTTACTACAAAGTATATCAACTATTTTGGTATAAAGTAGAACGACAGACTCTCGGTAACAAGAAAAGGCCATGACAATATAGAATTTAACATATGCTTTCCTCTGAACTTTTTGTACTTATGGGCTTTAATGTACCTGCGTTAGTAAATATTGCATTGATGAGAAAGTCTGTTATTCTATTCGCTCTTAAACCATACACATCATAGACATGATGACCTTTTGCAGCCAACGACCCAATAAATAGACCTTTGAAAACTGTGGCTAAGTAGCGATTAATCCGCAACCAAACAGGATGTGAAACAGATCTTTGTCGCCCAATCGTTAAATAGGCATTAAATTTTGCGACCTATTCAGACATCAGTTTCTCTTGACCAGTGACCACTCATAAGCACCACCGACATTGGGGGTCGAGATGTCCTTTGTTCAGGCAGTCTCCCCAATATGGAAGCAAACAGTGTTTGTTTTGGAAAGCAAAATGGCGAGACGGCGTTCGCGAGGCTGTTATTGTTCTTGCATGGTCGGCTGGTCAAGAACCAAACCACACTTCAGAATACCCGGCCAATGTTTTCATTCAATCTGCGAGACGCTATTCCCCCTCGCGCGCAGTGAAATATCGTCTGCTGAAACTTTGTAGAGCACGCGCTTCAATATAGGCAAACGACATTGCAGCGAAAGGCTATTGAAGCGGAGTAGAAAAGAAAGAGTGCAAACGGATTAAACCCTTAACTTATTGCTCTATAGGACTGAAGGGCATAGACATAGCCTGAATGCAGTAATCCGTTAGGTTGGCTTCCGGAGAAAGGGAAAATTACTTTCTGATTTTCAATGGGGGACATTTAATCCAGTAAGTACTTGTATTCCTTGGCGCCCCATAAACGACAACACGATTCAGCTGACCGTCTGGTGGACGGAGTATCGGAGGTGACATGAGGTCATCGAGATACAAGGAGATCTAAAACATTTTACCTCGGCAGTTTCTTATTAATTTCAAGCAAATATGTAACATACTTTACCCTCCCACTGCTGAACCGAACAAGCAAACGCATCGGCATCCCCAGCAGGCACCTTTCGCTTTAAAAGTGTGCTAGAATTGGAAGTATTTGGTATTTGTGTTTCTTTATCCTGTTTTTACTTGAGCTTTAGACCAAGATCAAAGGCGTATTTAGGTAAATGCTCTAAATCAAATCCGTCAACCGCCTCTCCTATACCGTACGTTTCGCTTGCTGGCCTACGCACAGTGCATCCATTGGGTTGGCAGTGTTTGGGGGCGGAGAAGGAGGGTGGGGGGTGGAGTGGGGGGGGGGGGGGGTCATCGATTACTGATGAATCCCATTGAGTGTCCTATTGTTCCATGACAAGGTGGACACTGGGTCCAGGGAATTGTTTATTGAAAACTCTTAACCTAAAATGTCCGTGCCCACCCCCCATACAAAAAAATGAAAAAAGACTGATTTACCAATATTATTTACTGTTTACGATCTTAAGATCAGTTCAAACTTAAGATATTTCCAGTAAGTGGACGAAGGTCAGTTTGTCTTGGCTACCACGAGTACCGTAAAGAAATAAAACCATTTATGGTTAAGCGTAGATTGATGCCCCGTCTTATACGGGAAGGGAGGGAGTTTGGCGCCAGTATGTCTGGAGTAGCAGACGATGTCTGAGATTGTTCTCCCAGGACCCGAGACAAAAAGAGTGAATAGACCGTTGGACTTACTGAAGAGCCCGGTGAATAATTCCACACTAAATATTCCCAATATCGATATAATACTGAAAAATTACCACATGGATGCGAGCTTTGTTCTTAGCAATTGTGAGGAGCAATTGATATGCTATTTGATGCTGCAGCCTTCATGGTTGATGTGGCGCCACCCGGGTGTGGCTGAGTGCGGAATGCTTGCTATAACCAGTTTGGTTATTGACACACTCTAGACTTGTATTGCCATATCGTGAGTTTTAAAGCCCCACTAATACACTCCATAACACACGCCACACTTCACACCACGACTGGTCTAGGATCGGTGTGACATGAACGTATAGGAGAAGACGAAACCATCGACGGAAGCATGTAGCAAAAAATGTGTCCCTTTGTATATGGCTTTGTGTATTAGATGAACAAAATGACAAAACGATACGACGAAACGAAATCACGAAACGAAACGACGAGAACGGCTGAGCGATAATACGGGATTTAGTGCAGGTTTGTATTTTATAAAATGTGCAGCATGCGTTAGGGCCATCGAACTGTCCCAATGTATATCCTATATGTCCCTTGCTATTCGTGATTTAAGCCATCTCCTTTGTACAGTATATCTGCCATCATTTACTGGCACTGGCAGGTTCTTTGTTTCTCATAAGAAGCAATTGTTGGGTTTGTCTCTGGAGGATGCATCCACAAACAGCCACCCATTAGCAGTTGTTGTACATGGCTCCACTGGAAATTCTTACCAAGTGAATTACTGTAACTCCATGTAATTGTTTAGATTGCTGTTCAGAAGTATAGATTTTGAAATTACCCCCCGGTTCTCTTTCATACTTCGTGTACTGTCAGGCAGTGTGAAGTTAGAAAGATATTGGACGGCCAATATTCAACAGGGAATATATAAGCAAAACTTAAATATTCGAGATAATTATTTTGAAATTCAAAGGTCTGTCTAACTTCACTTTAAATTGAAAGTAACAAAAAATGAAAACGAAACAAAAATAGAAATAAAAGATCTACAGAAAACTAAAACAAAGTATATTGAGGAATCTGCCACCGTAAAGAGATGTCAGTATGCAGCTGTATCTGTTATATATAGACACGTATATATGTCTTGAGTTAATTACTATGGATTGAAAGTATTTTAATATACCGTAGGTAATTTGTTCTCAGTTCCTGATTTCACATTGTCGTTTTTCAGGGCAGGTTCCCCTGCATATATTTTGCTGATAAGAAAACACACCTTGATTAAGTGATTAAGATTATATTGGTACGCCTATCAAACTGAGTTAGTTAATTGCCAGGGGGTGGGGGGGATGGGGGGTATAACCGTTTAACAGAATTCACTGCAAGATTTCTACTTGTATTCAAGGTTCCTGTAATACCCATGACGGATTGTATATGTTACATAACAATACATTTATAAACAAAACAAAACAAAAAAAAAAATAGAAATACAGTTCCTGGCACAAAACTTCCACACGATTCCAGCCGAAACCAGATCATTATGCTTTCACCAGAGAATCACGTGGTGAATATCACGGTCAAATAATTGCTTCCTGTGATGAACAAACAGTCGACAAGTGCCATTGAATCATGGCCTACTTTTCTTTAAAAGGAGATGGCTTAAATAGGGAAAATATTCCACAGCAGAGCACTTTTCTCTTGTCCTTCCGCTGCCCACTTTGTGAAATATATATATTTATAGCAGGGCGTCCGTATTGAAATTCATACAATCGTTCAACAATCTCGTCGTTTCTTTTCATGTTTCGTTTTGTCGTTACGTTTCGTCATACACAAAGCCCTATTTAAATTGTGTTCTTAGTTTGTCTCTATTTGGGGGGCATTTGCTCTGGTGTGCAGGTTTAGTAGTTTGTCACCTAGTAGTAGGTGACCCGACCAGGATTACCGTGACGTCACAAGTGTTATAGTGACGTCACAAATGCTAAATCAAGCAGACGATTGTGTTGAAAGGTAAAAGTATCATTTGGTGAAAGGGAGCACTTCCCTAAACAAAAGGTGTCTAACTTTGACGACGGATAATTCAGAATGTTACGTTCAATGCTTGAATTATTGCTTAGATTGCATTCTCGGAAGTCCGCGTTGAATTTTTGGTCATCTGTGATTGGTCAGGAGTTTCTGGCATAGAGAAAGAGGAGATGCAGAAAAGTAAATCCAGCAAGTCACGGCTATTTGGGGTTACCGAAAGTCGGTCTAACACGTTTGATGGTGTTTATGGAAAGATTAAAAATACAACACACTTATTTTTTAAGCCATTACATTGGTTAAATCAACTCTCCGTACGAATTTATACCATAATAAGTTCGGACCAATATTTCAACAACATATTTCCAATAAGCACATGGGCTCCAACAAGGAACTTCAAACATTATGAAGTGCTGACATACATTTGCATTTTTATTGGTAAAAATGTGAATAAGTAACACATCACACAGATTCACAGGTTCTCTTCACATGCTTCACGATAGTCCAGGGATTCACGTTTCCTGCTAGCGATAATAGCCACAGTGGTGTATACTTGACAAAGTACGTTGAGCAAACTTGACAATCTACTATCGGAAAGTTGAAGCTTTTTGAAGTCTCACATTGGCAGCGTGAAAGTTTCGAGATTTTAACGTCTCACATTTTCTATGCCAGAATTAGGTATTTTCCAAGCCAAAAACGGTGCAGAGACTTCTGCAAATTTGCTTCATTGGAGCTGTGTAACCTGGTTTTCCTAGAATTAGTGTATTATCGCCCAGGTATTACATTCTCTAATGACAGGTTGTTTTTTTCGCTCATAGCAAATATGAGTCCAGGGTAATATATTCTCACGAAGACAAACAAAAGACATTAGTTCTATAAAGTACAGATTTATCACATGTCAATCGAGGCTGACTGTGCCGCCGGCATGTGTATCTCACATGCTGTCGCTAATACAGTACCAGGCCTTAGTTACGACTATATATAGGCTTACGTCTTGTTAAGTATTGTCAATAATTTGTCTTTTAAAGACAAAAACAGTGTTACCACCTGGGGCCTTTCTCTTTTCAAACTTCTTAGCTTAATGTTGTTGTTTTTTTACGTTTTCAAACTGTTTCACGTGGATATCCCATTTCTTGCGCTTATTTCTTGACTCCTGTTTCACCATTTTCCTTACAGCTTTTGCCGGAGGAGCAATCTTTACCGCACTATTTTGATATTAAATTCTCGATTATTTCCGATTATTAACCACCACATGCAATCGCTGTCGACTCTGTTCTTGGTATAGGAAGATTATTATAATTTTACTTCCAGCTAGTACTTGCTTAACAGCTTTACTTGAATGGCCCATTACAAACATCTTGAGAAACGGTCAACTAATGACAAATTAGTCTTCCAAATGGAAAATGCACTCTGATAACAAAGCGACAGGTGGCAGAGATTATCCCTCGAAAGTATTAAGCTTGGAGTAGTGACACTTGAGATTACCATTAAACTGATAAATTTCGAGGTCAAGCTCTCCGAAAAACGTCGTGCTTGTTGTATACATGTATATGTTGTTTCTCCAGGTCTTCACCCACTTCGTGAACTCGGCAGCGAGTTTTATCCAGGGGAAACGTAGTAACAGGCAAGGCGGTCAGTGGAACGATAGCGTAAACAAAGTTGTTGAGTTTGTTTCTACGGAAAAAGCGCGGTTCGCCTGCCCGCACGTGCCACCGGCGTGAGGCAGCGCGCGCTCGGTTTGAAAAGAGGCGCGTAATATTTCGGGGGCCCTGGGAATTCTAAAATAAGCCCGTGGCCTGGATTGTTACGCTACCGTTATACCAGTGTGCGGTGCCGGCAAAATGGAGATCGCCCCGCTGGTCAAGCGTATCCCAAAACGCGGATTTCGAGGCACGAAGTGCATAAAGTTCGTGCAGATGTGGGTTACTGTAAACGCTAATATTGCTCAGCATTCGGGGCAATATTGCCTGGCCTGTTGCAGAACCCATGTTTTGTCAGGCAAACATCATGTTGAGCTGCATATACCGCGTATGCTGGTATATTTACCGAACTTTTTTTTTACTTTTACTGATAACTTTGAGATCCAGGGTCACTAAAACAAGATACGACTTTCCACTTGGTCTCAGATGACTGCTCTCTTCAAGTAATTGTCAAATTCAGAATAATAAGAAACGTTATTCATGCAGTTTGGCTAGGTGTTAGTGCAAATATCACGGTCGTTTCTACTGGCAACTGAACTTGTTCTAAAAAATAATTTCCTCAACTAAAGAATGACGAGATTTGTAACTGTTAGTTCAAAAATAACTGAATACTAACGGACATGTTTTGTAACCGTTTGGTTTGGGCATAACCCCCCCCCCCCCCCCGAGTCCTCACAAACACAAACAAGAGATCATGATTCTTATCACCAACACAACACTAATACAAACTCCCGCCTTTTTCCAAAGCAAGCGTTTAATTGACTTCAAACCACTTACGCTACTGTTGACTCACTCGTGACCTTGAAAATCATAACTTATTCAGCACTCCGAAAACTGGGCTAGGGGGCCTTGGTCCAGGCGGGCGGGGGGGGGGGGGGGGAGGATGAAAAACAAAAAATTACCCCGAACGCTTCACATTGACTGCTGGGCTTGCCCTGTGCCACGGTGCTACCGGGGGTCACAACCTTTGGCCTGCTTCCGTGGATTCCTGGAACTCCGTAGGTCGTAGCCAATCAGAACGCAGGGCGGGAATGCCATTGATAAAACAGCTGTTTCCGCGCATGGAATAAACACGCATCTCGGCACAAAAACCAAGGCAATAACACAAACAAAAAGCACAGGATGGCAAATTATCTGGTTGTTGTCAATTTTGATTGCCCTTCTGTTGAAAGTAACAGACGGTTATCTAAATTTAGCTAACTGGTACTGGTGGTGAGGGGGGGGGGAGGAGGGCATCTCGTACACATATAATACGTGGTAAAGGATAAAAATAGTAAGTGATGTGAATTTTAAAAATGTTAAAAATACAAAGTTAGCTATTTTTTTTAAACGCAATATTTTGTTAGTTTATAGATTGTAGAAAAAAGGCAGACATCTTCATAGTGTTTACATAAAAGGTCGCGACCCCGTATCCATGGCTGCAAAGTTATTGGACACTTTTGAAAAAAAAAGGAGAAAAATCTTTTTACATTTCCTCGACAAGTCACACCAATACTAGAAAAAAAAAGAAGCAATATGTGTAAAGATAGCTGGTGCCGTGTGGTTCTTCTTTCACTCAGATTGTTGCCTGGCCATACAGCGTGTAAGTCAGTCAGTGGGGGAAACTGTCAGGGTTGGCCATACAACATCAAACTATGATACACTTAAATGCATATATCAAATTTATGCATCTCATATGATTGATAAGATACATATGACAATACAGACACTGTGCATGGGTCGCGTCAATACTTAATGACCAGGAATGTAAAATGGACACGACAGATATTATTGTTAAATTTAATGGGTAAATAGCTACTGAGCATCACACACAATCACCTTTTTAAGAAATGCTTCTTTTTTTCTTTGTTTATTGGGCAAAAGATCATAACTAATTACAGGTAAAATTACTGTTTTGAGCAAAAACTCCACGTACACTATAAATTACCGGTAATAAGACAATTGGTGTTCTATATAAACAATTGTCAAAGCGCATAGAAATGTGCATACATAAAGTTGCGCTATACAAATTAGTGACATTATTATTATTGTTATTGTTATTATTATTATTATTATTATTATTATTATTATTATTAGTATTATTATTATTATTATCATTATTATTATTATTTATAACCACTATATAACCACCCTAATTACAGTAACATCGTGTGTGTATCTGTGTGGGTATTGCAATGACGTCACTGCGCTAGCGGCTGTAAGCCAGGTTTATCCGCCATGTATGACGGCAACGAAGGAATTTGATTGATTTTTTTTTCTGAGAAGGAGGCATGGGTGCGATTCCAACCTTTTCCGTTAAAGAAAAAAATCTAAATCCCATACAGCATGCGAAGCCACCAACTCTGCTGCTTTCGCCACAGAGGATGCTGGCAAGGTCGGCCGTTGCAGCAGCATTTCACTTCATCGCTCTTTATGCGCCGCGCATACAGTAAAAGGCAAGGCTACTGCTCGCTATAAAAGAGTAATACCCATGCCTAGGTCTTACACAGAGGAATTATGGGGAGTCAACAGTTGTTGTGCAGTTTAACATCGGCAATGTATTTCCTGGCCTTAAGGTGGCTAATATAGGACACCACTTCTACTCATTTCTCACATATTTGGGGTAAAAATGTAAAAAAGGGTGACCTTGAACTTGAGATTTCAGTGTTACTCAAGATCAAATCTGATGTTGGAGCTGGACTCTCCATTATGACTTCCTATTAGTGGTCAACAGTTAACACATGGCCTAATTCTTTTTTTTTTTGGAGATGTGCAGATTAGAAATCGAGTGGTAACTAAATATAAAAGTCAATTTCCTATATCAAATAGCGTATTAAATCAATGGGGTCAATTTACATAAAAACATCTGCACACTGTCGATATCAGCTCACTTTAAACAACAACAACAACAACAACAACAGCTACAGCAACACTGACAACTCCAACAGCAGCAGCCACAAACAAAAGCAACAACAGTGATAACAGCAGCAATAACAGCAACAATAACACCAGAAACAACAACAGCCAATAATACCAATAACAGCAACAACAGCGACAACAGCACAACGACAAAAGCAAACAACAGCAACAACAAAAACAGCAACTATAACGATCTGGTGTGACAACTGAATGGAATTGAACATAAAAAAAAACTTGTTGGCCAACATTGTGGTCTAAAATGGAGATGACTATAAGCGCCACATTTCTCATTTCATAGTTGCCAAGACCCGTATTCATAATTATCCGCAATTTAATTTCTACCCAATTCCACATCTGTCAAAGATCATTAATCTTTTCTGTTAGGTGAATGATGAATGGTTTCACGCCATCACCACCCAGCTGAGCGGTCAATACAGATAGATCAAGGCCTAAGTTATACTGGTATTGGTTGTAATCCCAAGGCATACAATAGCCACTGGTCGCCACAGGAGGGTATTATCGCCCAGGGCCGCACGCCTATAATACGGTATTTTGAAATTTGGGTCAGAGATCGATTCCCCTCACCCAGTGGACGCACGTGTCGTGAAGGGGAAAGTATCATTTATCATAATTTGCTCCGCGTCGCCAAAACAGCTGATGGCAATTAAACAGCGAAGGCTAAAGGTTCTGACACGGTGGCGCTCCTTTGACGAGCAGCTGTAAAATACAACCTGCTTTTGTGCCCCCTACGAAATGTCACCAAATACGTCATTCCTTATATAGGAGGGGAAAGAATGACGCGGGATAGGAAAAGGGCAGCTACTGTCTGCCTGAAGACAACTGAGCAAATATAAAGTGACTGATGTCGATATAATGGCTGTTTGGAGATAATTTCAATGTAAAGGCAAACAGATGTTGACTGGAGATCATGGGCGATAATCCGGGAGAGTGAAACGTGCTTAACCTTAAATGAAACCGGCACGTCTCGTCAAAATAGCAATTACTGAACGCCACGTTAACAACTTGGCTTTACGTCAAACATTAAGCACATTGTCAATGCAAATAAAATACCGCTGGGTATATGTAACTAGCCAATGCCAATTTCGTTTTCACCATACCTTACTGAAATTAGATTCGCTCTATGTTTATGTTGATGATCCCAGTATCTCTTGTGTCCACAGGAAGCAGTAAGTGACATATGACTGCTGAAACAGTGGCAATATTTACCTTGGAAATTTTCGGTGGAGTTACATGTATTTGAAATTGTTAAACTGTTAAACTGGCATTTGTTTTACACAAGCCACTGTGATATAGTGTGCTCGACTGCAAACTGATAAGTAAACGGGACCTCCTCCTCTTTCTACTACTCTTCCTCCTCTTCCTCCGCCTCCTCCTCCTCCTCCTCATCATCGTCGTCGTCGTCGTCGTCATCGACGTTTTGATTTCAAGCTGTTCTTAACCCCCCTAGTACTCATTCTCCTCTTCTTTTCCTCTTCTCGTCCTGTTTCGTCCTATTGTTCTTGTTCGTTACTTCTTCATCTCCTATTTTTCTTCTCCTTGCTCTTCTTCTTCCTCCTCTTCTTCTTCTTCTTCTTCTTCTTCTTCTTCTTCTTCTTCTTCTTCTTCTTCTTCTTCTCAGTCCGAGTTCTTCTTCTTTCGTCCTGCAGTACTTCCCCCTGCAATATAAAACAATTGGGCCATTTTCCCGACTCCCAGCAGTTCTGTTACCTTAAAAAAGAGCCTAAAAATCAGAATTGGAAGATCATTGTTGCCAGTTACCGCTAAATGCCTCCGGTTCAAAGGCAGCTGTGTCCCTCCATAGGTATAGAATCTACAACAATTGAAGGCGCAGAAAATGATCCTTTTACCCTTGTCAGTAATGCCAATCTTGTAATGTATCACCTGTATGCAATATTTGCAATTACAAATATTGCAAACAAGTGTCGACCTTCAAATGACACGAAACATTATGTCTCCCGTTCATATCATTTTCCACCTGCGTCGGCTCAAGTTTTTTTGTAAGTAGCAGCAGCAAATAAATCTGTAGCATTAATGGATACGAGAAAGATCGTAAGCGGGCAAATCTTCTCTGTGTGTTTTACGTGATCAGCGACACCCCAAGGCCCCGTTTCTCATGTATCGGAGGAGGAGCAACAGATTCATTCCTCGTCCAGTCAGAGAGATAAAGAAAGAAACACCATTCCGCGATAATATATTAGCAAGAGTCTCTTATTGATTGCTGTAGGGCACAGTGATAGGCGGCAGGCTTTGATCTTTACACACCTGATGTGAATGGAAACGTGATGGACTGATGTCACTGTGCTCACAGGATTATTAATATGTTTCACCTGGTGTTCGGAAAGAAAGTAACAGGAAAAAAAGTAACGGATAAAAAGTAACAGTTTTGGCTAGGAAAAAAAGTAACAAGGAAAAAAAGTAACAGCCAGTGTAGGCTAAGCGGAAAAA
>JAAUYG010065454.1_pt1 | contig 11126 bp, 9 predicted proteins | sample 7278091 | NCBI WGS metagenome assembly JAAUYG01 (sample SAMN14350201, study PRJNA611818) | marine sediment metagenome | isolation source: surface marine sediment (0.6m) | place: French Polynesia: Moorea | collected 2018-08
AATTGACCAATCACAGATGTTGACACATACCATGTGACCTCCTCTTAGCCAATCAGAAGCTAAATATACCTCCATACAACTCTCTACTGATGATATATAAGTGGAAGGGCACAAAACAGTGTTGCTGAATAATTCAGACTGGTTGGTCAGTAAATCCAGAAACTAAGTGTGTAATGGAACATTATAAAACCACATTAAGGGCAAGCGTGGAAAACCATTACACACCTTTCAGATTCTGGATTTACTTGCCTGCAGCCTGTCTGAACTATTTAACTTTGTTGTGCCCTTCCAAAACGAGGATTTTTTGTGTTTGCAACCAGTTGCTCACTCCATTTGTTCAACCATGGTAAAATGTGCGCATGCTGCAAGCTACTTCTGTGCTTCACATTTACGCAGGTAGAAACAGACCGTTATTCTTTCCAGCGTTCTTGGCATCTGCCCCGTTGTTTTTCTCACAGAATTTCCTCTGAACTTTTTGTTCCACACAAGGAAACACAGAAAATGACACCCTTCTTCCAGGAGAAGTAAAATATTTCAAAGGATCTTCATGACTTAGTCTTCACTTAGTTGAGAGAACAGCCAGCTAAGGATGTTTTGACATTCAGGTGCACACCCACTTTTGGGGAAAAGTGACAAAAAAGGACCCATCCATTTTTGGGTCATTGTCAGGAGAAGAGCATGCAGCTTGTGTTCAGTGATCTGTTCATCAACCTGATAGTGTGGCTGAATGGGCCAAGAAAGAATGAAACTTTCCAAGGAGCCTATTCCATGAGAGGCAGAAAGACAGTTCCAAGTTGGCAGTGGTTTCTGGGTGCAGATTGAGGAGTGTTTGTCCTTTCCAAGTCGAGTTGTCATCTTGCTCAGTTTTACGTCCTTGTCTGGATTATTGAAACAAAGAGGATTTTTGAACGCAGAACTGAACAGAAAGCGTAGATTTTTGTCACGCAACTTTACAAGAAAACTGACACGTCAAAAATTGCTTGCATGTAACACTCTGCAAGTCTCTTTTACGTGACTTCACAGGTGTCAGCTACAAAAGGACAGGCAGTTGACAACGCAATTGTGTTCTTTGAGCACAGGAAGGTCGTAGTGCCCTGAGACGTTTAAGAACTTGTCTCTTTCAATGCAAGATTTGTACCAAGTGTTTGGTGAAACGTAAACGGATCTGCATCGTTCAGTGTACGAGCGGACTTGACGTCAAACATTGCACAATCATCTTCAGTTTTAAAAGTTGTATACACACAACTAAGCACAAAAATGCACTCCTTGTATTGCAGAGAAATAAACTTACGATTGATGGTTGCTGTCAAACAAAACAAATGGACAAAGGAAGTTCAGGTCTCAAAATGTCAGCCAGTTGAGGCCTGCGCAAAGTTAGCAAGAAACAAAAAAGTTGTATGCCGAAGAAAATATACACGCAGTGTGATTGTCTGAAAGGTGCCATGTTTTTTTGTCACCTGAAGCCTTCCGGCTGTGCAAAAATATTTGCTGGAATGGGAGGGGATGAAACACGACCACCATCGGCAGACATCGCCCAAGCGCTGCCTTCAGGGAAAATGATAAGGGAGCAATGCGACAGCTTTGTGATGTCGTTTTTGTTGCAATGTCAAAATGAAACGAAGATGGTAAAAACAAGCAAATAACGTTGAGATAAGGGAGCTGGATAAATGCGCCCATCCTGTGCAGGAAGACCGATGTCTCTGTCTCGTAGAAACGTAAATCTGCCTGAATGGAACAACAGCGAATCCTTTGTCTCTCCTCATACAAGAAAGGGCTTCTGTCGTTTTCAACAAAGGCCTGCTTTTTGTGTGCTTTTGCTTCTGAATCTTAGATAAAACAAGGAACATTGAATTTTAGGTGCCTTGCACGATTCTGTCGTGGACTGGCTTCAGCTTAAATTTTCTTTTGCCATTCACCGCCTTGCTGGTGATGAACGCACTCATCGTCAGGTAAGTCAACTTTCGAGACGGCTGCTATTTTCATGAAACAGACTTGCAAGGATTGATTCACAAACCTTTCCTGCCAAATTTTTGTTGCAAATTTTTAATTTCTTGACTATCCTCAGGCCAAGAGCTGGGCATCATTTACTTTGCCAATTTCTTTGTGCCAGAGCCATCCGCAACAGAGGCAAAGACTTCAAGAAATTTCAAGAAGAACCAAAACCAAAACCACCACCAGCAGAAGTGGAGGTTGTTTCTACCATAACAAACGACGTGGCCACAGTAAATGAGATTGTCTTGGAAAAAGCCTATGGTTCTCTGTACACCTCCAAGAAAAAGACTCGTCGCGGTCGTCCCGCTGAACCCAAGAAGGAAAGTGGTGAGTGCCTATTGTTGGATTCCTCTTTCGTTGTCTCCTTTCTTTGGCCGAAACTGGCCTTTTTGAAACTTGTCTGTTCTCGTTGTTTTCTGTAGGGGAAAGTAGAAAGGAACGACAGCTGACAGGAATGTTACTTTTGGTCACCACGTGTTTTCTGATCTTCACATCTCCGCAATACATCCGTTACATCATATTTGCAAATTACAACATCCTCAAGGATGTCGAGACTTTCGCAAAGGTGTCATTGTTGTACCAATGCACACAGAAGTGCTTTTTCACAAATAGGTGAGGCGTTTTGTTCAAATAAATGAATCTGCTATAAAGGCGTTGGTGCCAGAGGCCAAGTTCTGCATTTATTGCTGGCCATGATGGAGAGGCAAAAAAATGATATGAAGATCTTCCTGGTGTGTTTTTGGTCACGGGCCGCTGGTGCATCATGGATGTGTGTGTGTGTTTGCTTGTATCCAGAACACGTAGCTAAAAACTGTCTTGATTTATGATTGCTCGCCTAAACTTTCTGCAAATCTGATTTGAATGTCTTATGTTTTCCAGGACAGTTCTTTTTTCTTAATTGCAGCGCCATAAACTTCTTTTTGTACTGCATCGCTGGAAGCAAATTCCGGAGTGACTGCGTGGCTCTGATTTGCAGACGGAAGGCGGATGGAGGATCCAATGGATGTCGCACTGTCCCCGGAAGTAACAGCACGTCCAGAGACGACATCAGTACAGAGGCCTAGAAGAAACACAGCATCAACATACTCAATTAAAATTGTGTCTTTTCCTTTAGTTTGTTGTAAAGGCTGTTAAAAAGCACTGGACATCAGAAACGCATGGGAATGCTGAAATAAGTTTGCACAGTGTCTGCCCAGGAATTTAGGTGAAAGGAAGAAGAGAAAGAAATGTTGTAGAAAGTGCAGCAGTGCAGTTCGTTGTCTTTGAATTCGCTGTTCACTCTGTCAGAAGACAACAGAAAACGGCTGAAAATGTTTCCCCCTGCTTTGCTCTCCTTTCCACCGCAGACGTGATCAAAGAAATGATGCGACTTGTTGTTTCGCGTCACTTTCTCTGGCAGGAGTTTTCTTCGAGCAATCCCCCGAGTGTGTCAAACCCCAGTCGGGATGTGGTGGTTGTGACCTACCAAACCCCTTATTCGTGCACCCCACTCAATACGAAAGCCACACTACCCGTTCAAAAGGCAGCGAATGCATTTGATTTCGAGTTTCCATTGTTTCCGGCATTTGTCAGTGATTGGATTCCTAGAAGCACTCTGATCCATCAACCATGTGTTTACGGTCCACGATTTGCAAACATGCATTTATGTCCTTCTCCATTCACGTGAAACCTGTGCGTTTTTGGAATTGATTTGTTCTGTTTTCCCAGTTGTTTGATGGGGCCTACTTTCAGCTTTTGGAAAGGCAGAACACCATAGATAGCCCTGGTGTATGCAATCCCATGCAATCATTGAGTTGTTAATGGGAATCTGTGTTGGGTCCTTTGCTTCTAGGATTTTTTTCCACATTGCTCCTGGGCCAGAATGTTGTCTTTAGATTTCAGGAAAGTGCTGTCCCTCTTCTGGTGTCGGTGTGCTCTCTTTGTGGGCGACTTAAATTTTGGCCACCACAGCAGTGAACTGTGATGTGAAGTCTGATGGGGAAATTCTAGGCACTCACGTTGCTATTTTCAGTTTGACAATTCTATTGTGGCAGCGGCAGACCAGCCTATCATATCACGCAGTTGTGTAAAAATAGCCTCAAAGGCTTGTTGGGTTTTTGTTGGAACAAACCTATCTTTGATACAAACTTTTGCAAAGAAAAAAAACTGACCTTGCATTTCCTATATCAGGATTACACACACGAGGGTTATCTTGGTGTTCCGCCTTTCCAAAAGCTGAAAGCACCAAACAACTGGGAAAAGGAGAACAAATCCATTCCAAAAACGCACAGGTTTGGTGCACTTTTTCAACGAACACGGTTCATGTTTCAAGGTTTCAGCCAAGTCAGGGCATGATGGGCACATCCATTACAGAGAGAGACACAAGGATTCGTGCAGAAATCGCAGCTGATGTGATGTGGTGCAGAACAAATGAAAGCTGCAGATCACTTCGCAGCATAAAACGCATGTCATAACATATGCATGCAGGTGTTTCCTTTCCGGTTCTCTTCTGCCAACTGGAACAAGTATATAGGCCTACATTGTATTGCAGATCAAATATGGCCGAATTAATCGAAGCTCGTTCAGGAATATTCATGGCGCCAAACATGACAGAGACAGAGGAAATGTCTATTTCTTTCCAAGCTCGAAACCACAGTTTGTTCAAAGTCAGTTTGATAATCAACAACTACTACGGTTTACTTGTTATTGTTTGCGGATTGGTCGGGAACACGCTGAGTTTTTTGGTGATGACCAAAGTGAGTATTCAGTTTTTCGTTTGCTTCACAAGTGGACACATGAGGAATCCAGACGCAAAAAAATCAAAACCCAGCAGAAGAAACAAATGGCTGTAGTCAGGGTTCCCACACAACTTCTTCGACAAAGTTCCAAGATTTTTCAAGGGTGCCAAAGTCCAGGATTATTTTTAAATTTTTATGAACTCCAATCACTCAAACCTCAAAGAATTTCAAACTTGTGTTTCAAAGTGATATTCTTCCATCTTTAATACAAAATCTCCGACCAGAAATTAAATTTCTGAAGAATTTAAGACAACCAAAAAAATTCCAGGATTGAGAATGAGATTCCAGGATATTCCAGGATTTCTAGGTTCTCCAGGGTCAGTTCCAAAATTCCAGGTTTTCCAGGATGTGTGGGAGCTTTGTCTGTGGTTTGTGTTTCCGCATGTCACGACATGTATGACTTCATATTCAGATTCGAAGAGACAAAAAATGCCTCTTTGCAGATTCCCTTGAGGCAGGATTTTTTTGAGATCCCTGTGCAAGAGCACGAAGTTCTTGTCTCATTCATTGTCTAAATGCAGCAAGAAAACTGAACTTTGGATTTGTGGAAAACCCAAAAAGCCCAGTCAAGCCACTCTGTCTGATGATGCGTGAGCCTGCTGCAGAAGGAGCTGTTTTTCGTTGTTCAACTTTACACTTTCTTTCATTTCAGCCAAACAATAGGGAAGTGTCTTGCTGCATTTATTTGGCTGCCCTGGCTGTGGCTGACAATTTGTTCATGTTGAATTGCTTTGAACTGAGTGTCATGATGGGCCCATTGGCCGACTATTTTAGTGTCAACCATTGCAAATTTGCAGCTTATTTCTTTCAGGTACAGTATTTCCAAGACCAGTGTAAGTGGGTCTTCCCAGACACAATGTCCAATGCTATGATTGAAGGTTTGGTTGGAATTGAAACCAAAGAGGCCTTCACATCAAATGCACGAATAAAACATGGAAAATGGGTGGTATATCTGCATGAAAGTCACAAAAGATTGAACACCAAACACATAAATGCAACCATTGTAAAGAAAATACTTTGTGCCACACATGGAATTCACCTTTGCTTTTCAGGTCTGTGGCGTGAATAGTTCATTTATCATAACTAGTGTGACATTGGAACGATATCTGGCCATTTGCTTTCCACTCAAAAGTGCACCCTGGAGAACCAAGAGACGGGCGAAGGTGAGAATGAAAACCATTGTGCAACTGAATGGTTCCATCAGGTCACAACACACAGTCGTCAAAGTTTCATATCCCCAAAACGAGTCTCATGCTCTGAAAACGTTTGCTCTGATCCACCTGCAACTTTTAATATTTTAAAAGATGATAGAAATTTTTGACTTCATGCTTTTTGACAGCGCATCATCGATTGCAGGAACATCATTGGAATCTTTCACAGCGCTACCTTTGCACACAATTTCCATATATAGGACGATTGTAACCTGCCACATCTAAGGCTTTTAGCTACAGTTTTGAAAGTTTTCTTTTGCAGCTCTACATTCTTCCCCATCGCACTTTACCCCTCCCCACCTGTGGTACACCCATCTCAGACACAAAAAGGCAATGAATGAGGAAAAATCCAACGTTTTCTGCTTTCCCTTTTCATTAGCAATGTGTTCAGTTGTGTAACGGATGCGTAGGTGGTTTCGCAGCAAGAATGGAAGATTTGAGAAGAACACTGAAATGAGCCCATTGTTTGCTTGAGTTCTTGTTTTGCAAGGGATAATACCTTCCTCCCTGTGCACTTTTCCAGTGATGCCTTTTTCTTGATAACACTTCAAACATCTGCAAAAAAACAATTGTATTTTCAGATAATAGTGGGTGCAATTTTCACGTTTTCTATCTTCTACAATTTGCCGTATTTCTTCACTGCCTCGCTGACTGGCGGATTGCTGTGCTCTGCAGTGGCTTGTTCCACGGTGATTTTTTGTTTTTCATTTCCGAAACCAATCTTAATGAAAAATCTCAAAGAGAAAAACTAATCTGAAGGGTGGTCAGGGAAAAGAATAAAGGGTACAGGGTTGAAAACTTTAACCCAATATTTTTTGCAGGTTTGGTGTAAGGTCTGGTCGTGGACAGGCTTTGCACTGAACTTTGTATTTCCATTTGTCTCTCTACTGGTGATGAACTTCTTGATCGTCAGGTATGCAATGATTGACAAGTTATAACCTGGTCAGGATGGTGAAAAGACAAGGATACCACACACATAAAACGATATGCTGGGGATGAGAGAAAAACTGACTTCTGGGATCTCAAGTGCACAAAATAGCATAATTTTTGTTGCAAAATAAGTTTCTGTTCTTTTGCTGAGAGTGCTGATGGCTGAGGCCAGGTCCGTAGGTCCCCGCCTGAATCACAGTTAGAACTGTGTGTGTGTCCATTACGCGAAATAACTGCCCACATGGAATGCTACTGCTGCCATACATGCGGACTGCATCTTGTCTTTGGCAATTTCTCTTTTATGGATGGGTATTTTCAAGCATTTGTTGCGGAATTTGCTCAGAAGTTGGTATGGTTGGGTGGTTCCAACTGTTCTGAGAATTAGTTTCATGAAACGAAAGAAGTCTCCAGTCTGTTGTGTGAAGTTCCTGAATTCTGCAGCTCTAAACACTGAGGGCCATCACACAGATCTGTGCAGTCTTGTTTCAACCAGCTATGTATCAGGCCAGTTTTGGGCAGGTTTTTGGGAAACCAAATCCAACTTGTTTTGTTTTCTGTCTGTTTGAAGGGAGGTTAGGGTTTCGTTCTCAAAATAAGATTTTTTACGAAGTCAATTCGCGCAAAAAATTGCTCACTAGTAAAGGAACAAGCAGCAAAATGAACCTCTCCTTGATCTTTTGTCCCTGCAGAGCTATTCGCAACCGTGGAAGATATTTTCTTTCGCGAAAAAATGACAACGGTAAAAAGGTTTCCACCGTGGAGGGAATCAGAGGAGTTGCAACGAAAAGTACAAACAGCGCTCAAACTAGAGGTAAATACTTTTGGCAATTTCCTAAAAGTCGTTGCCACCACTTTGATCTTCGTCGATGAATAGTTTCTGTCACAAAGACTCAACAGATCAACCCAAACATCGAGGTTTAGGCATTTGACCTACTTTTCCACATTTGTGCTTCCCCGCCAAAGAGGTCTCTTTTTGTAGAGGACGTCATGGCGGAGCAAGTGTTTTCCCCCTCAACGACTTCCCCCCATCTTTTGAGAAACATCTCAAGGAATCTCCATTTTTCTTGCGAGAGAGATGTCAACGACGATTCTCCAGTTGTTCCATTTCTGATATAGCTACTTGCCGCTGCGTTGGCGTGTTGAACCGCGCTGGACAGATGAGTTTTTCAGTGTTTTAACCCGTACATACAGGGGAATCCAGCAAGGAACGTCAGCTGACAGCCATGTTACTTCTGGTCACAACTTGCTTCCTCATTTTCACTTCTCCGCAATACGTCCGTTACATCATCTTTGCCAACTACAACATCTTTGAGAGTGTTGAGACATTCTCAAAAGTGTCTCTGCTGTACCAGAGCACCCAGAAGTGTTTCTTTACGAACAGGTATAACTCTCGATTTTTCACTGCGACATCGCAAAGTCCAGTTTTCTTTTTTGGATCCATTCGAAATAAACAAGCAACAAGAAAAAAAGTTTCTAGAAACACTGTTTCACAAAAAAGATGAGATCTGCATTTCAGTCATGCTAAAAACTGCCTGCAACTTATCTGCAACTGAAGGAGACGTTTCTAAAAGAGGTTTTCCTCACAAAAGCTTGCACATGTTCTATTCTTTCCAAAACAAGAATGGAACCAATACTCCCAGCTGCTCCCAATCACGTTGCTAGCCCTGAGACAAATTCAAAATTCCAAATTCCAAAAAATGAAGGAATGTGGACCAAACCAGAGACAATGGATTTCAGGCAGATATCAGCGTACCAGACCTTGGGAACAATGGAGGGGCACTCGGGGTTGTTTGTTGTCACCAAATGCGTTTGTCCGGCATGGTGTTGCCAGGAGAAGTAAAATCACCCTTGAGATTCTGCCCGTGGTGTGCTTCTCGCTGTCACCAAAAGGTACCCCTTGGAAGAGGGCTTTGGAAATGACTGGAAAACACTGTCATTCTGGCTGAAGAGATCAGAGGGGAAACTTTCTTTGCCAATACATAGGGGTGGGCTTCACATTCATAGGGGGTTGACACGGGGGCCATGGGGGACATTGCACTCACAGTGCCCTCTTGGTCCTTGGTTTCGTCAAGCGGTGCCTTACCAAGTGCTGCTGAGTAGCATTACACTGACATTCAATGAAACACAAATCAAAAAATGTGGTATTTCTCTTTTCAGTGCAATAAATTTCTTCTTGTACTGCATTGCGGGCCAAAAGTTTCGAAGAGACTGTTTCCAGCTTTTCTGCAAAAAGCCCGAGACAAGAAACAACGACAGTTTGGGATTCCGGAGGAATGACTCTTCTTCCCTGGAAGTGGCTCATGACAGCCATGTGTAGATGCAACAGTCTTCGTTCTGTGGCCTTGAAAGAACTCGAGAGACATGCTCAGATTAGTGTTCGTTTGTTCCGTGCAGGATTTGTCAGGGGAACACCACTGTTTGTTGGAAACTTGAATGGAAGAATAAGCGTGCAAATTCTGATTCCCTGGTTCACTACAGAATGGGGGAACAGAATACTGCAGCTGAACAAACGACCTAAACCCCACAGTGCACTTCACAAAATACAACCCACTCTTTCCACAGTCTCCTGTATTCGTCTGCACTCTTCTACAGGTTGATGTTTTCTCCTGCAGAATTCTCCAATTTCTGCAGATTCCCAGCTCAGAAACACTTCAATAATCCAAAAATCTTTGCAAAACCAACCGTTTAGACCTGCAATAAATGAAGCTCCTTTTTTTCAAATAATTTCAAGCCAAAGAGAACATCAAAGAACTGTGTCCAAAATACTTCGCAGCTGTCCAATGCCCTGCAGGCAAACATCCCGACTATCTCTGGATAAAGACGTTTTTAACCAACAGAAGAAACATCAGCCTTTTTAGTGACCTAAGAGTCCAAAAACGACAGAAACCCTGCTCTTGCCTTTCGTCTAGAATTCCGTTCATTGCAACCACAATTTCGTAGCATCCGGTTGAAAACGTGCAACGTGAATTCTCGAGACCACACCTATGGGTAGACAAGTCCAACATTACTATCCAGCGTCAATTGCACCAGAGTAAAGGAGACGAACAAAGTGAAAACCTTGCAAGTTTGGGGCAACCCAGGTTAAACGGATACGAGAGACAACAAAGGAGTGAAAAACAATTGACACGGGAAGTTTTACTGTCTGACCAAGGATCTTTTTAGGACAGTTTCCGCAGTGAAACTCTCATCCCTACTATCCTCCCTCTGATCTAAAACTCTAAAACATAGCAGGCAGGTGCTTTTTCTGAAGATGTTTTGCGAAATACGAAGAAATGTTCTTGAAAAGCTTTTGTTGATTTCCAAGGATTCTCTTTTCTCTAACTTCTTCGGTGATAGCGGCAAGAAAATAAATGACCGGAAGGGTATGATCAAAGCATTTCGGGACAATAAAGCTTTTGAAGAATTACAGCTCTTTCTCCTGAAAAGGAATGACAGTTCTAGACTGAGGCCTCACCTGATTTCAAACAAACGTAAGACAAAGACAGGCTCCAGAAGTGAAGTCACGGGACGTGAGCCAGAGGCCATTTCAGAAAGATGAACACCAAAATAGTGAAGATGAAGTGAGTAGGTGAGGCCCCATAAAGCAGATGACGTTCTACTGCAAACTGCTGACTTTTTGTGAATGGGACAAATTCAGGTTAATCTAAAGGAGCGTTTCTTTCTCGGCGTCACAATGTGTACACCAGCTGTTCAAGCTGAGCTTTGTGCCTTATTTGCCAGGCATAAATAACAGAAATGGTTTATAAAATTGATTCCGTCCTCAGTGGTGACCAGCAACAATTGGTTTCTGTGCGAAGATGCTGCACAGCATCAGTGGTGGAAAAGAGTTACTCCATCTAGGAACCTTGGGGTACGTGCATTGTTTGGCGTCAGACACGCCAGCCTTGTGTGCATCGCAAAGTGGCGAACTTTTCTCTCTGTGTGATATTGCTGCTGCATTGACAAGGTGAAAGCTCTCAAGGCCGTGTGCCTTTGTAGCAATACAACTCATCAACAATTTGTTCTTTGTCTTTGAGCCAATCAGATATTTCCTGTCTCATTTGATTACACATGGACGCGATTATATTTCGACCGGCCGAAACATCCTCAGCCAACTTCGTCCAAAGACGACAGACCAGCTTCATCCAGGACAAGATCCAGATGTTTCTGCAGGTGTTTTGGTGGAAAGCAAAAAATTAACTCTTTGTCACATTCAGCAAAATTGAATTATGACCGC
>JAAUYG010178209.1_pt1 | contig 11126 bp, 5 predicted proteins | sample 7278091 | NCBI WGS metagenome assembly JAAUYG01 (sample SAMN14350201, study PRJNA611818) | marine sediment metagenome | isolation source: surface marine sediment (0.6m) | place: French Polynesia: Moorea | collected 2018-08
GACGCCCGCGCCACGGCATTAGCTCTGCTGACACAGTCAAGCAGAGCTAAAAAGTGACATGGGACACAGAAAAAGACAATAAAAAGTGACGTGTGACACAGCTTAAATTATTTGGACCCATGCAGAGCCCTACCAGTGCCTGATGATCTATACAAATGCACAGCGCAACCTTCGACATTGTTACCAGTTATGAGCAAGAGATCCACATCAGCTGACATTAAGAGATGCATGAGACAAACTTCCCAAAGGGAGACTCGTGACTATGGCCGTGATCACTGGTTACATACACGGACCGTCGTACTACTATATATCAGATATATATGTATATACTGCAGTACGACGGTCCGTGGGTTACATTAGCCCAATAGGACTCTCTATACTACGTGATATAGACGTAGTATAGAGAGTCCTATTGGGCTAGGTTACATATGTTCCAATTAGTGAGTCTGATACATGAATAACCAGAGATAACCTGAAAATGAAACTGTCACTGCAGGCACTGGTGGGAAACCCTGTTGTGGGAAGCACCTGTGATGAGTCATCAGTTATGCAATATGCATGCACAAACTGATAAAAGGGGTGGAGCAGTGTGGAGGGTGTGTGTGACACTGTGTGTGTGTGTGGGGGGGGGGGATTTCACTCTTTGTCTTACATTTTTATAGCGTTTGTCTAGCGCTTTCTACCACTACCACTAGACTAGTACCAGGTAATTAGTACCAGGCGTTAACCTATTATTGTTAACATATAATTGCCATCATCTTGTTAAAAGCTTGAAAAAAGAACAGTACGCAAATACTACCTTCGGATTTTATGCACATCTACTTCTTAAATGACACAAAAAAGTACCTCTTGTGACAAACCGACCGGTGTTCTCATATGATCAGCAGCTGATCAGCTCATGGGCTTCAAAAGGTAAACAAATTCACATGATCTTTTTACGTTGTCCTCCTGTAATTTGAAAACCTAGGCGTGAGTTCACCGGAACGCTCAGTACTGCGCTAAGCTGGACCCCGCTTAGCCCAAGAAACTTAGCCGCCGGCTGCTGTCCAGCTATAAAGGCAGATGGTATGAGGACAGCGGAGTCTAGGTTTCCTGGACTAGACCCCGTTAAGCTATATTCTGTATAAATTATATTATGGAAAGACTTTGAGGCCCTACAGCTAGGATGTTAATAAATTAAATGAATGGTCAATTACCACTATATGTTACACCCGGTATTATTGATCATCCTGAGAATTCAGATAGAGCTAAAAACAAATCCTGTAATTTAAAATAAAAAAATAAAATATTGACAAAGAAGAGGATATTGGTGGTGCGTGATGCCTTAAATTTGATAAATATGTGACAAAGGCTAATATTAAATGGAATATTTGGGGCGGACTATAAAAGGGCAATGCATAATCACGTGGAAAGGTACAATCCAGAAAGGGGATCAAAATGAAACTTTCCCTAATTCTGCACCCCTACACTTTGCATTCGTGACAACCAGTCTCCCATTGTCCCCGTTGGCTCGTCGTTGTCTAGGGCTTTTCATGCATAGTGACCCCAGACTGCTGCCAGTCTGAGGCAGCCCTCTCTCTTCTGAGCTGACTCTGTCCAGACTAAGATATCTAATCTCATGGGATCGCTTGTGGCTGCAAAACCATGCAGGGTTCCTGGGAAGAGAGTCCTTATAGGCCACAAGCCCATCGGAACACTTTGAACTCTGGATTAACTAGCTAGCCTAGCACTCCACTACTCTTTGTTTTTCCTGTCTTCTTTATAAACTATGATGTAGCAGGGTTGCTAAAACTGCTGGACCCTCCCCCCCCCCCCCCTAGTTCCAAGCACTCCTTCCAGTGCTGAAACGGTAGCCATAGACTGTCGTGAATCCATGCTATATATTTCCCAAAGAACGCACATCGAGTTGCCAAAAATTGACGCCTGTATTGATGAATCCTGGACCTTCAAGATGAGCTACAAAGTCACAGTTAATCACATAACACTCCTTCACAAAGTCCGTACAAGAATAAATCAATAACAGACTCATATACCATCCTCTTTCATGCCACAGGAGCAATCAGTGGATCCCTTAGTATACCCCCCGGAACCCCCCCCCCCCCCACTAACTATGAGTGTTTATCCCTCTTGTTAACTATTTCTGAAGTTTGCCTTGTTTTTTGTTTTCTGTTGGATGCAGAGGGGTCGGTCTCACCCCTGTTCTGATCGATTTACTTGTTTGCTTATATTTTCCGTTATTTTTTCAGTGTTCCACGATATAATCTGGAGTACTCTGCACCATCAATTTAAGTGAGAGCTCAAAGCTATATATACTACTCACAATTTGCTAAGATCCATAGCAAATTGTTAGTATATGTGTTCCCCAATAATTCCACTAACTCTATATATGTTTGTTGTGTTTCTGATTTTTCTAATGGTAATAAAGACTCCTGTCAGCACACTTTTGTGCATTGTCAGGCATTCCCATTGTCCTAGCAAATGGAAAGAAGTTCCTTTGTTAACCTAGTCTTTACCTGATAGAATGTCCATATATACAAGGCCCCTTCTACTTTCTAGCCCATAATCAGAGGCTATGATCTAGATGACATCACAAATTTATAGTGGAAACCTCAGAATAAGCCAGGCTACCTCACGAAGTAGTCTTACGTACATGTATACTCGGAGGTGGTCTTAATTGTGAAGCAACTAGTACTGGTGTGTAACTTACATTAATGGTAATCAATAAATGGTCTTACTTCTGGAGTGGGTTTAAGGTGGCACTCAAGTGCATCTATGTGCTTTTAATTTGCCAAACTATTAGATTCTCCAGTTATGTCAGGGCATCAACATCAAAAGGGATCGAAAAAAGGGACCTGACTTTATTACATTTAGCTACTGCCACCGCTGGTTCCACTTTAAATTAAAATTTGGGACAAACTACAGGTTGAATTAAGCACATGCATATCTAAACTGCTGTTGAGATTCAAAAGCTGATCATCTATGTAGATGTCCATTCAAAATAAAGAGTGGCAGTGTAGTGACTTTGGGTTTGGCTATAAAGTCTAGAGAGATCGTACTGGCGTCTGGCATACTGGCGTGTGGGCAGTCACCACAAAGAATACATACATTCGTAAATCAGGCGTTCCAGGTCTAGTTCCGAGCGGTCAATCCTTCCATGGTAATAAATCAAAGACGTAGGCGATAATCGTGGTCCAAGAAGCAGTATTTATAGGTTCAGGTGTTCCATAGTGGTCGGTCCGGAGTACATTAAAACATGGTAATCACAGTGTACAGTTCATCACAACATGGCAAATGCATTTTGCTACACTCGGCGGAAGGCGAGCTGGGCAGCCAACCGTGATGAGCCCAAGGTTCACGGGCGGTCGCCTTTTGCACACGGTCCTCAACCCGGCGCGCACCACAGCAGCATTAATCACTATTTATCGAAGCACGGCGATCTTATTTGTGCATTTGCACAGATCTCAAAGGAAAATTATGGTAATTTTATTACTGTGCATTCCATTTTGGAAGATAATAGTTTCCACAACTAATTACTCATTATACTTAACAGAAATAGCTTCAGTTTGAGGCTTTACCATGTCATCATGGAAATCCATCTCAAGTTTTCAAGAAGATGCAGAAAAGTGGTTTATAGCATTTATTCGAATAATTCCAAGGTACACACGACAAACAGTATTTCTAGATTCCGAGGGGACAATAGCACCAGTTTATTGCTCCTTTTACCTGTAATATAGACCTACACTGATACATATACATACTTGGGACTAAGAGGTATTACTATATAGGAACTATGCACATGTAATACAAGTGTATACAATACTTTCTTCTATATATAGCTGCATACGGTAATTCACAAAACACAACTCATCTTTCGACTTATATATGTAGCACAAAACGAGTCCCTGAAGAATATATGTCACGTCTGTCTGGTTATCTTGTTACTTGACAGATCTTTTTATTTTCAGTTTTCAACTTCTATGTTGAATAAAAGTTTTCATATATTTGAAATGTAACCGAATAGTTAAGTACAGGTGATGGATGATCTACTAGTAAACAGAAAGTGAAAGATTTCCATATTTTCAAACATACCTGGTAATTAAAAGTGCATGATATACAAAGCATGTGGCCTCCAAACCATCGTAGCTTGTTACAAGTACCTGTGCATGCGGATAAGGCATAAAGCAGTATTGAGGATAACATGGAACCCATATCATGGAATCCATCTGAAGGAATTAAATTTCTCCTTTCTTTAAATACATGTTGATATTAAATAATTTGCCTTTCTGAAAAAAGTCCTCTCTGGGTAAATCCAAAACATTGGTTCAGAGAATACGGAAATAAACATACAGGTATATCATATAACATCAGTTCTATCACAGTATGCTAACTTATGTAAATTTTATTAAAAATTTTCTTTGCTTAAACTCGACTAATATCCATGGCACACATACATACCCGTGGCTTTCGCTTACAGTTTTTGACAATACTGGAACTTTAAACCAACACATCAGGGTCTCTGTTTGCCTGAAACATCTTAAACACAGATATCAACAGCCAAATAAAGACTACCGGTATGATTGCCAAGGTGATTAGTGGAATTAACCCCCTTCCTTTCTAACTTTAACATTTTCTGAAAACTGCCCCTAGATTCAGCTTAAAAGATTCAACTCTATATATGTAAAAGGCTTCACTATAAAGACCTCACTTGGTAACTTATATCCCATTTACTAGTAACAGTCTGTGTCATTCTGGGAATTCTGAAGATTTATTCTCCATGCAAGACGGTCACAAAAACTTAGGCTTATTTCACTGAAGGAGTCATGGGTGTGATTCAAACCCAGGGCTTTTCCGATATTAAAAGAAAAACATCTAAATGACATGGCATACAAGGCCAGTGCCTATACTGCTTTTGCCACCTAAGCTGCTGGGAATGTCAGCTGTTTTGTTTGGATTTCAGCTATGCCCACTCTATGCATCCATACAGTAAAAGGAAAGGCTTGTAACAGTAAAAATACGAGAGTAATAAGTACTGTACTTTGGCAAGTTCCACAGTGATGAATTATCACTCTAAAACATGTTAAAGGTCTCCAGAGGCCCCATAATGACACAGGTTGAGGCTAGTAAAAGTGACACGACAAGCATGACGCACCATAAAAAGAACAAAAAGCACATTTCTTGCTACAAAGTAATGGGCAATAGTCTATAAAATGTATTTTCTTGTAAAGCAAACTCCAATCACAGACCCCTTTAATTTAGATACACAAGACTAACACAGTAATAAACTTAACTATTAAGCACTGGTGACTATAACTATTACCAGTATACATCGTGCTATATACCATTTATAACAACTTTCAATGTATCGTATGAATTGTATAAGTACAGTAAATGTCAACCGTGTAAAGTGTAAAGATATACTCCAATACAATATGGCATTATTTGCTACAATACAGTAGCTTATGTAAGTACATGTATTGTACATCTATCAGAACAAAAGTACAGGGAGACTAAGTACAGAGTGCACATGTACTGGTGCGTACTACACAATAGGTCCTCATACAACCTCATAACAAACTATAATTCATCATTTGTTTTTTAAACATGATTGCAGAAAAAGATTGGGTCTACTGACTCTAGTAGATACACAATACTGCATAAATTTGGCCCATGATAAAATAAATGGGATATAAAGTACATAAAGCCATAAAGTACACATGTACAACAGGGGATAACGTCTAACAATAACCAATAAACACTCTGCTCTGAACATGTATTTCAACTCAGTCTGGGTGATGGTGAATAGGTTCCTTTTGATACACTAAATCTACATAGAATTAATTAACCTTGCCGGGTTTATGACATTGAGGCTCCATACACAATGGGTAAAGCAATCTTGAACAGCAGTGGTATGGAAAATCACAAAGCACCTAAGTGACTTCCTGATCATAAGCCTTTGTTGTAATACAATGTATCAGCTGATAGTGTTGCTTGCAATTCTGGTTCCAACTGATCTCTTCTTATCTGAAAATCAGAAGATGGAAATCAATTGCAAGATATTTTACAGATTTCTGGTGTGTTTAACTTTATGCCTACAGTTTATGTATAAGAAAAAATGTCATTACAGGTAATTATAAAATTATATTATCATGCGCAATCAAAATACATTACTAGTACTATATGGGTTACAGAAAGAAAATTGATTTCTATGATGAAGAAATGATAAATGATTGACAGCTAGAATGAAGGTTTCAAACACACTGATTTCCAGCTTAATACTGACGAAATATGTCATATTGGTAGTATCCGCATGATGCATGTATAAAGTTTCTACATGTATGTGCAAAGAAACAAAGGTTTGGGGGCTTTAAACATTGTTAAACACTGATAGAAACTCGAAATCACTGGAAACGCCTAAATGTATACATTGGTAGTTATATGAAGTGGTACATGTACGTACAGAGGAATACTGAGGAAACAACGCTATGGCAAATGGCAAGGCAAAGGCGAAGGAGAGAGTCGTCACCGTGGCATTGATAGGAAGGTGGAACCGAGGCCGTCGCTGTAGAAACTTCGTCCTGAAAGCACACAACAGGATCACTGCGTTGAGGTTATTCTGAACACTGGCAGTTACTCCTTAGTGCCTTTTACCAACTCGCTTGTAGGATCTCTGGCAACCAAGCCATGAATTTCTACCACTGGGCCTTTGATGTCACATAAACTTGGAACAGTGAATTTTGTCATAGAATAAATAGCTCAAACCAGCCTTATGAATATTCATTGCTTGGGCTGGAAATAGCGTGCTTTTCAAATCCAGTTACAAAGATCTGACTCACGCTAGGTATGCATATCAGGGTTTCTGGCCACAGTCCACACTACCTATATGTAGTGATATGTCTATTTTTACGAACCTTTATTACTATCATACCTAGGCCACTTGTGTTGAGACCAGGGCTAGAGTTTTCAGATATACATAAGCACAGTTGTGTAAAGATGCATGAACTGTATTCTGGTAAAGGGAGATTTTGATCTCACTATACAACCTTCAGCCAAAGCTGAAATACAATAAATTCTATCCAAAGAGATTCAACAGTTTGGTAGGATAACAAAACTGAGAGAGTAAATCCAGCACAAACACTTATTTTGTTCTCCTTATTGTGAGACTTTCGTCCACTCTGTTCAGTGAACTTCATCAAACTTCCTGTTGGCGTCTCTACCGCTAGGTTGTGCTGCATTCAATATGCGGTCGTAAATGTGTGGTAGTTAAGGTAGTTCGTCGACCGGGAAACTGAGTACTTTCTACAGAAGGAGAGGTCATCCACATCAGAAGACAGCGACCTGAGATGAACAGGGATGCGGGCCTTGAACTACCACACCGCGGTAGACCGGTGAACTACTATGACTGTGTATTGAATGCAGCACCACCTACATGTGGCGGTAGAGATGCTAACAGGCAGTATGATGAAGTTCACTGAACAGAGTGGACGAAAGTCTCACAATAAGGAGAACAAAACAAGTGTTTGTACTGGATGAACTCTCTCAGGTTCAATAAATTCTATGTTGGAGAACATAAATAGCATTGGGTTCATAAATGTCCAATACAAACTTTTCCATAAACGTCATGATAACCGGCGGTATGAGCAGAATTGGGGCAGGGAGGACCATCCGTGTGATGGCAGTTTCTTCCAGTGCCTGGAAGAGTACAACAGGAGAGGACACGTAATAATAAGCAATATTGTACATAGACATGGGTGATGTTATCCTTATTTAAGAGGAAGTAATGCTGGGCTAGCACTAAGATGTCTTCCTGGTTAGTAACTGTTACTTGAGAAATATATTTTCCTTTAGTTACAGATAATTTTGTGGAGCCATGAAATATGCTTTCATTATGTTGTGTTGATTCATGTAAAGTAAAATACACACAGACTGTATGATCTGAAGGCCAGGTTTTAACCACTGTGGCTAAGAGCAAACCATTTTTATAGTGGGACATAGAATTGTTTTAGCATTTGGCTATATATAGCTAATACACAATGCTAGCCCAGAGTAATGTCTCCATGTTTTACAGCGGGATGAACAGTAATGGCTATTTTAGAGGCACAATGAAATGAAACTTTATCCTAATAGTTTCCCCGAAGATCAGATGCCAATCATACAAGGTGCACAGATATATGAACAGACAATGGTGTGGCCTTACCACACAGTACATACTACAGACTGTACATTTCTAGACAAATAAATAATTTCGAGTGAAGAAATGAACTTAAGTTTACTAATCACCTTGGCAACCATTGTATTTTCCCCGCTCATAGGATCACTTTTGGACTGAAGATTTTTTTAGACACTGGGGGGCCCAATATCTTTAAATTACAGTTTAAAATTTGAAGACACAAGCAAGAACTAAAGTTTCGGCACAAGAGCCCCACAGAACAGTATTCTGGCAGCAGATAATCCTGATCCGTTTTTTACTGTGTCGAGTTTATACCTTTCTAGCAGCTTTCTTTGAGGTAGCCACGACGTTCCTGTCTTCATCAGTGATCTCTATCCCCTCGGACAGCTCGTTGTTCCTCATCAACAACACATTACAGGTGCTGGCAGTGGCTGAAACAAAAATCAATACACTGGAACTAAGTCAGGGAACAGACTCCTGTTACAATAAGATATGCAGTAGAAGAAAAATACACTGAAAGATGGTCACTTAGGTGAGAAAATTTCAAGACGGCGCTCTGAGGCAATAGCTTCAGATACACTGAAATGTTTGTCTTTCTGCTGGAGACATCTGTCTTTCAAAATAGGTGGTCTTGCACAACAGGGGTGTCCATCAAGACAGGCTTCACTATACAGGGTATATAATAGTTTCTTTTTTTGAATCTTATAAAATTGCCTATGATAAAAGGTAGCATGCCACATTTTACAGGTCAGGTTTCCAGAGCCCAGCAGCTGTTAGGGACTTCTCATGACCTGCTACAACCCTTTTTTAAGCCCTGGATGTTATGGCAATTCACATGTTCACATGCCCAGAATCATGATATGGTCAAGGTGAATGGAGTTATGCAGACCAAATACAGTTTATTCATCAGAGAATGTAGTACATGTACATGTATCACATGTGTACCGCATTTTGACATAGACCAGAAACCGGAAGGAAGTAAACTAACCACTAAATAATTACTATTATGGCCCTGTCACATAATTTATTTCCTTTATTTTTGTTCCTTAATTTTAAGTTTTACAATTCCAAAATTAAGCACAATTCTGATTCTTAAGGAACTATGGCAATCCTGCAAGACAGTTTAAACAGTCCTATAGCAAGTTTCCATGATGAGTTTCTATGTTATAATTGAATATATTCACTAAGCAACGATTTACCAAGCTACCACCTGCCTGCTGTCAAAGACCGAAACAAGCTAAGTCATTACAGAAAACAAAATTCTTCTTTTGTGCCTTATAGCCAAATACATGTACATGATGTACCTACACAGTAATATCAAGTCAAGCCATTTTGAAGGCTCAACCACTATACCAAGTTCTGCAAACTCATTAGCCAGAAATATTTCATTATATTAGTGCTGTATGGTCTTTTTTTCTGGAGTTATAGTTCAAATCTAAGTACTGGTACATGTACATTAGAAAAGTGAACTTTTGAGATTGTGTATGGAGACTCACCAACAGCAGGAAATGGTACAAACTTCTGTACAATAAGCTTCACAGCCGGAGACAGGGCATTGGCTCGCTTGATGAGGAGGCTCAGAGAAACCTGGAAACATTACATCTGCTACTGTCACTGACACGTGTATATAGAACCTCGCTTGTTACCAACCACAAAGCAAATGCCAACTCTGTCTGGTCTTGAATAAAGGTCAGTTCTCTGAAGAACTAAACTTGCATTGTGAAGCTGGAACAGTCTCGGAATACGCCTTGAATTCCTCAGGTTCCACTGTATACATCATATCACCTTACATGGACATACATATGTACAATGTTCAACTTATGCATATATCATGTGCAAATGTGATACAGATATTGAACAATGAAATTCTAAAATTAAAATACACAATTTATATTGTTACTGAACTCCAGATTCATAAATGAAGATGTTCTTACCTCTCAGTCTTGCTTTGAAATGACAAACTTTTCAGACACTCTTAGTGGCCCTGTTCACCATGAAGAGGTCACGGCTGTCACAGACCGGGTTCATCAGATGACACCAACCATCACCGAACTGCGACTGAGGCCCCAAGATCCCCACCATGACCTTGAGTCTCCTGTCATCTGGCCAACCCCATCATGTGACTGCCTTGACCTCTTCACAGTGAACAAGGATACTAGGAGTGGCCGAAACATCTGTCATTTCAAGGCATGACTGAGAGGTAAGTGCATCTTCCTCTAAAATCAAAATCGATATATAGATACAGAACATATGATAGGCAATGTCTATTACTGCAAGCCAGAGAAGTAGTATGAACATGATGAATATTCATTATTATATCTTTAATACAACTACAGAGCATTGATTTATGCTCAGAATTTTCAGCATAACCCAAACATGCCATTGGAAAAATAACTGCTTTAAACATATCTTTCTAACCCTTTGACTATGTATGCAGAAGCCTGTTTCTTTCCAATTGAGAGTTGAGAACCACAATTTTCTTATTAAGGAGATTTTCACGCATGCAGAAAATCAATTTTAACATAAAAATGCTGTGTCTTTTCTTACAGCTATGGTGACTGCACTGGTTACAGCTCCAACATAGCCCAAAACAAAACGTTTGGTCGGGGTTTTCTGAAATCAAGACAGCATATGCAGAACAAAGATCGACCATAGGGGCCATTAGATGGTGTTTATGGATGTTATATTCAAGAATTCAGCAGTGTATTACTGAAATAGTTAACACTGAAGACTAAAAGCAACCAACCAATTCCTGTAAGGAACTTAGTGAGAATACAATAATAAGCAGTGATCATATGTGAACATATAAGCATATGGAAATTAGGACAAGTAGAAGAAACAGTGTTACCTGTGTTATGGGCGCATACATTGCATTGATGGGCTGCCCTTACATAACTTCGGTTGAACTGGTTGACGTCTCTGATATGTTATATATTGGTGGTAGCGTGTATTTATTAGC
>JAAUYG010249304.1_pt1 | contig 11126 bp, 9 predicted proteins | sample 7278091 | NCBI WGS metagenome assembly JAAUYG01 (sample SAMN14350201, study PRJNA611818) | marine sediment metagenome | isolation source: surface marine sediment (0.6m) | place: French Polynesia: Moorea | collected 2018-08
CAAAATTTCAAAAATCCGAAAAAGTAACTTTGTGAGAATATTGGAGACAAAAATTCAGGAGAAGTTTCAGAAAATTCGAGAGTTATTTGTGGGAGGAGTAGTGTTTTGCAATTTTGGCTCCCATAGGATCCCATGTTAACAAAACGAAAAAAAAATCATGAAAATTTGAAAATTTAAAATTTTGAAAAAAGTAAAAAAGGTCTGGAGATATGGTGGATAGGTAGCTTCCCATAAAATTTGGTCTGGATCCATGCAGCAGTTTATGACCTGAGTTTACGGATGGGCGACAGACGCCTGCGCCATGACGTAGCTCTGGTGTGTAACTGACACAAGCAGATCTAAAAAATCAATATTTTTATGCCGAGTTCAGAACCAGTATTACATGTGCACTGCTTGCTTTATATACAGTAAACTTAATCTAATATGTACTAGTATGTTTCTTGCATGAGCTCTGATGAGTATTAGGGACCGACATCACTTCTACATGTATATGGAACCTAATGTATCTGCAGCGGGTCCTCCAATTCTACAACTATTTGATGGAATAGGGTATAATTCCATGTCAAAGTTTACAGTGGTCCCTCTGCACATCCTCTGTACATCAGTTTTATTCTAGCATGTCTAGGGCCCTCTGTATTACATCCTTTTATTCTAGCATATCTAGGGCCCTCTGTATTACATCCTTTTATTCTAGGGCCATGTTTTGATTGTCAGAGTGTTCTGCAACTTTATAGTCCCAAGGTTCAACCTATTCAACCTTAATTATTTAGACTACATGCCATAGAAGACCACATTTCAAAGTCTTAAATAGACAGACCGCTGTACATGCATGTACATGTGCTGGGATTCCAGGCTTGGTTCAGTGAGTGAGTGTTGTCAAAGTTTAACGGCACATCGACACCAAAAGGGTCATACCGTGCCAAAACAGGTGATAACGATTGCAACATCAATTCAAGTCACTACAGTCTAAGCACTACACTGTGTGAGAGCATTCGCTATCAGGCCAAGTCAGTCTCGAATGTTCATGCAAATCATTAATGTCCATCGGCCCTCTTGCATTACTTTTGCAGTAATAATTTTAAGCGTAGCGATCGATGAGCTCAGGAACTGGACTCTGGCAGCTATTGATGCGGGCTTGACCAATGGCGAATATGTCTTCATCTATGTCAATCAGCTGTTACCAGACAGAGCTAGGTTTGATTTCATAACATCGACAGCCTTCTATACAACCGGAGATGGACGTGATGAGGAAGTCAAGAATGCCTTGTCAAGTTTCCTTATAGTGAGTTTTATCTCTCTCTTAATTTTTATTTCAAACTCTCAGACCAAATCACAATGTCCCAGTAGTTATACAATTATAAAATACACAAATAATGTAAATACATTATAAATTTAAATTCAAGTCAGCAGTTCTTTCTTTTTAGTATAGACAGAGTATCCATCTCTCTAGGGGCTTATTATTGTAGGCTAAATTTTTAATGATGCATAATTGATACTAATTGATCAGATATAACTGCCAATTATGGATTCGCTATTTGCTGCAAATTATGCGTATAATATAAATGTATATAAATGTGTGTACCAGGGCTCCAAGTTATGACAGCACCATCCCGTTTTACATCGGGATGATAAAAATTAAACTTCAATTAAAATTCATTGTCGGGACATGTATATACTTTAGTAATGGGGATGGTCCAAAGGTCCCCAAGAAATAAAATTTTCATTGTAATATATGCTCATTGTATTACCATTTTGGGACATAACTTTTGAGTTTCAGGATGGTAAATTCAATGTAAATTATTAAATTGTCTAAATATAGTCACTAAAGGTTGAATCTGATGGTGCAGATACCGGATAGTCTCGTATTTATTATGAAGCTTATTTTTTCTAAAGCCAAAAAGTGAAATAAAAAAGTGTTGTCACCATTGTCTCACATATATCCACAGAAAGACGCTCTATCAGCAGTTATTTAGACCAGGTTTAATATGCTGCAAGCTCATAAGAATGTTACCTGTTCGTCCATACAAAAAGTAAACTATTGAACTCAGTCGATAACCCTTAGTAATTGATTTGTACTCTGTGACAAAACACTCAATCAGGACATTAAAGTATGTGGACCACTTCCTTAAATTCATGGGAAGCATCAGTTTGTACTTCGTGTACATTCATCCATTTGCCTCTAGATTTTGGCGAAAACCCTGGATTTCGATACAACTGATGAATGGGTTGAGACCTTCTATCAAACTGCCCAGAAACAGCGGTGGAGGGATTACTTTTTTGAGCCTGATCCCCACAACCACTACTGCCTTTTTATGTATGACACGATGAAGGTGTATATACGGGTGGCAGGAGAGACAGGCTACATTAATAATGGAACTGCTTTGTTTGAAGCAGCCAGATCCACCCTGACCGAAGGTAGGAAAAGAATTGTAGAGATATTAGTTTAGTATATATAGTAACAGTTGTGTTAAAGGGCATATTATTCTAGGTTCATGACAACTTTAATTGATAATATTTTTGTATTTTCCTGATCCCATGTAAAATGGTAATTTTCCTCAACTTTACGCATGTAATGCCACAGCAGAAGAAAATGCGACAATTCCCTGGAAAACAATCCAGGAGCCTCTTGGCACTTTCTCCCAGATTCATGATATCATATGGTGTTCCTGACCATGATCCAGAATAACCTTTTAACTCTTTGCACACAGCTTAAGTAGAGCTCTCAGTCTTGCAAGAACAATGCAAGCATTCTTTTCAGAAGGACATACATTTTATGTACATGTATATCTTAGTAAGTTTCAAGTTTGTACTAATTATCCTGACCTTCACTAGTGGCCATGCATGCATCTGTCCCTGAGATCATGGACCTGAGTTAGTTTCTTAAAAGATTTAAGTCCATTTAGTCTAGTGATCTTGCATATGGAAAGACAATGGATGCCAAGGTGATTAGTGAACTTGTGCTTAGTCCATTTCCAGACCTGAGATTTTCCCTGAAACTGGCCCATATTTTTATGAGTGAAAAGAAGGGGGGTCTCAATATTTAGCCAAGCTTTACTGTGGTGACAAAATTAATGTATCTGCATCGACTTATCTTTTTTGTTAACCTTAATTTTTCATCACTTTGAAGGTGCGGGCCTGTATATAAAACTTACTGATTGAATTAAGAGATGTATTTGTAATCGATTTTCTTTTTGAATTGTAAATTATTATAAATAATTTGATAATTTGTAAATATAGAGGTTCCATTAGTACCATTAAGTGCTTCCAATACTTGTTGCAGTGGCGCCACACAGTGAGTGGTGATTGTAATATCTACTGGAGGGACTCTCTACTGTTATAATTATTAGAGCAATTTTCATTGGTTGAAAGGTGGAGCTACTGGTGATATCATCCTGAGTGAGACCAATGAAAGACTTCCGAGTGATCGTATATTCAGCATGAACGCGTCGGCTGGGGTGTTCCATGTGGCAGCCACAACCGTGAGCAGGCAAGAAGGAGGAGAGATTATCCGGGTATGACCTCACCGGCATTCAAATACATGTACATGTACAGTGGTCCCTCTGATTTAAGACCATGCATTCCATTTTAAGACTTCCCTCTATTTTAAGACCCCACCCCCTTAATAAAACATGGTTATATTTTTTCAATATGAATGATCCTTCCATTTAAGACCACCTTCAATTTATGACCATATTTTCTGACTCCATACGGGTGGTCACTGTACATGCAGTTGCCCCTATTATTACAAATTATGTCTTTTATATAGGCTATATATCTCTGATGTTTGCTTTCTATAATTTAAAGAATTACCATATCTTTCTCATATGGCTATCACTGGTTCATAGTACTTTCGATAATTATAATCTTCAAAGGCTACTACTTAATTATACCAACTATAATGTTATGAAGTGAGTGAATCAAATAGTGTATATAAAAAGTGTAATTTGAAGATCCTATTGGCACATGTACAGTTGGACTATATACTGTAAATTCATTAAAGTTCACAGAGACTAATCTTTGCGTGTTTAAGACAAAAACATGTTTGCGGGGATTAATATTTATGGTTTGCTCAGGCCTTGTTAATTGTCTAGGTACATGAATTAACTATGTTTGCAGGTATTTATTTTTTGCAATATAAATATGGTTGCGAATTTCGCCAAATAAATCCCTTGCAAACATTACTGAATTTACAGTAATTATAGTTAAAGCTTTGGACTTCAAAAAAGGTCCCAAGCACAACAGATATTAATTTTTTCTCCCCTTTAAGACAACCAAATTGTTTTTACCAGGAACTGGTGATAGACCAAGATTTCTACTGGGGCGATGGGTCATTTGGATTGGACAACGCACCTCTTGACATACCAGCTTGTGGCTTCTATGGAGAACTGTGCCGTAAGTTATCACTTATTATAAACAGGTTGTTCAGAGACAGTGTCATCTGTCTTGAGAGACCAATTGTCTTGAAAGACCACTGGAGCCAGTTTCTCAAAAAATCTAAAATCTTAAGTGCACTAGCAATCTTTAAAGCAAGGAATAGACAATGCATGGTTGCCAAGGTGATTAGATAACTTCAATTCATTTCTGGACTTTAAGATTTTTCCAGAAACTGACTAATCTCAGATAATTCCTGGCAGATTTAGGTCCTGCATTTCAGTGTAATTAAACCTGTCGCCAAAGACAATGTTGTCTTGAAAGACCACATATTTATGCCCCAGGCATGGGGCAGTCTTTGAAGATAGCTTCGACTGTTACAATTACTATAAAAAAAAAATAATAAGTACTTTAAAAGAAAGAGCATGAATGTAAACATTGGCATTGAACAAATATGACCTTGTCTCATTCCACAAAAAGTATTCTGCATGTAGCTCAGATTCTTTTCTGTGAATAAATGTAAAGCAGCAAGAGGTGGTATTAATTACTTTAAAGCTTTTTCTTTCATGACTGTTATAATATCCTTTATATATTTCAAGAAAAAAACTGCATGATTTCATTCATGTTTATACCAGTACATAATATTTAAATAATCGAACCTGGGTTGAGCATGGACCCGCCACTGTCTGGGCAGCCCAGACAAGCATGGCTGTTAGTTATTAATAATTATTAATTATCCTGCGACCTTAGCTGACCACTGATTAACAAAATATAATGTACTTAACATAATGGAAGAATGTAGTGGACTGCAAACATGCACATGTAATTGGGCAGGGTTTAGGTAGGGAGAGAGCAATCTTGCATGTGTGTTCTCATTGTGTCTATCATTTCTTATCATTTTTGCAGCAAACTTGGTCCTGTACATTGTACCACCAGTGATTGTCGTTGTGCTGATTGTCACCTTGACCGTCATCTTTGTAGTGTACAGGTAAGTCCAATAATTAGAGATGTAATGATTAATCGATACATCAACAAATCATCGATTCAGGCAAATTTCCTCCATGCATCAATGCTCTTTTTGTGCATCGATGCATTGGCAAGATACCTAATATATGCATGATATATGTGTCATAGCATGCCAGTTTGTTTGTACTTGGTATATCTTTGTCCTACCTTTCTTTTGGCATACACTGAAGGTATATTTGTGCAGAATAAAACTTATAAGGGCTTCGTAGTATTTACCGGTAATTTAGTAAATGTCGTAAACTGTCATGTGAAACGATTATTGGACATTTTCAATGGTTAATAATATGGTAACTAAGCTCTTTGACTGCATTTGACTCGCCAGTCAGTGAGATTACTATATTTAGTTACTGTTAGCTGGCTGATAGTAAAACGCAAGCATGGTCTTCCATTAATAGCCATGCAGCAACACCGGTGACCTGAACACTTACTAGGTGCTTAGTTTTCCTTTTGAATAATTGGCTTGTAACTAATTACAGATCATTTCCTACTAGTAATTATGTGGTAGATAGAGCAATTCTTGTAGCCAGCTAAGGGCCTAATTCAAGCCAGACTGTGCTATCATGTCAGGGACCCAGAATTTGTGGTCAGATGTTGATCAACCAACCAAGTGTGGTTTAAGCCATATTTCCCTAAAGTTTTGCCAGACATGCCATAAGTTTTCTGAGGTAGACAGACATCCACTTTGTTCATTCATACCTACAGTCTCACTGTGTCAAATTCCCTAATTTTCTGCTGAATTCACTGTTTATACAAGCACCCCTCAAATCTAGGTCTAAATTTAACTAACATGTGGTAATCATTAGTTTTTCCCAGAGGTGGTGGCAGAGCTCTGCTGACCATTCCTGATAGCATTTGCAAAATTACTGTCCAAGAGTAATCGTAACATTATTAGTGATCGAGAAATATTACCGGTAGCCAGTACATGTATATTTTAAAGGTTACAAAATACAGTGAGCTTGGACTGGTGACTACTACATCTAAGTAAGCTAGACTGAGCAAAATATGCAATGAAGTATTAGGTTTGTAAACTACTTATAGTACACCTTTCCAAAACTTTTTCTTTGTAGGAAGATAAAGTATGAGAAGGATCTGCAAGATTTAGTTTGGAAGATCAACTTTGACGAAATGAACTTTTACATGGATGGTAAACCTGGTGCTGCCAGTCAGGTAGTAGAATTCAATGAGAAAAGAAAGATGGTCGTATTTCTTGGGGACAGTAACTTCCAAAAACAAATTTCATATATATATGATAATAAATTTATTTTATATAGTATAACTCCTGCTCATTGTAATTTCGCTATGTTCGAACAATAAATATATATCGATACCAAAAGGGCCTAACAATTATGGTGGATGGATGGCAAAATTATTACATGTGCTATCAAGAGGCAGGAACTATTGTTATTATCAACCAGGAGCTGCATGTTTTCTTCTGTATTTACCAACTGTGTCTACTTTATATATGTAAAAAAAAATATGTCATAAAAGAATTGATTAAAGACTGGTCAGTTAACTTGTGCTACTGATATTTGATATCGATAATTATTTTTGGGTGGCCAGCAAACGAAATATCGACATACATGTAACTACTGAGATATTGCGCACTAATTTTTACACAAAAGTTTGTTGTCTCCTGGAAATATTATAATTCTTCCACGTTCGTTTGCAGCTGCGGGCAATAAGTGGCCACTGGGGGGCGTCTCGGATGTCCATGACGGAGTCTTTGGCCGGCCAGCAGATGTTCACCACGGTTGCCAGCTACAGAGGTGGTACGGTGGCAGTACAGAAAGTCAGGAAGGGCAAAATTAAACTGGAGAGGGATGTGCTACAAGAGATGCGAAGGGTATGGCTGCTTATCTTCATATATATTTTATAAAACAAGTGCTGTCACAAATGGGTGATCTTAAAAGAGAGACATCACCTCTTAATATGGAGGGGTGTTATCACAGGGGCCAACTATAATTGTATGTTTATTTGGTCCATATCAATAGTTTACAAAATTCAGATGATATTTAACATGTTCAAGTTAGAAATTAACGAACATAACGTCATAAGTAGTTGTAAGGAGCCAAAGATAATGTATCTGTAAACTGGGGCACTACCATATACTGGATATGTATAGTAATACATAAATTACAGACCATTAAATTATATATTCATTCTCTATATACATGTAGTTAGGTTGATAAGACCTATAGTTGACTCAGACTTTACAATTAACATAGTTCAGCCAACTAACATTGTGTGATAAGGTACATCATATATATAGCGTCTATATATACAGAGAGAGTCTATATAGAGAGTGGGGCTCATTCAGTATTACCAACTGGGTATTCAGATGGATTTAATGTAAATATTTATAGATTTTTTGTTCTGATACTTATTGATAATATCTTTTTCCTCAGATGATAGAGCTCAAACACAGCAACCTGAACCCTTTTATGGGAGCCTGCATAGACGCCCCCAACATCTGTATCCTCTGGGAATACTGTCCCAAAGGCAGTCTGCAGGACATCATTGCCAACGACGCCGTCGGACTGAACGACTCCTTCAAATTCAGCATAGCTGTCGATCTTGTCAAGGTTCTCTTTTGTATCAGATAGTGCTATGTCTATATTTGTATACATTATATATAACCACTGAAACCTCAAAGTAAGGATCACCTCACTTAGAACCTGGTTTTAATTGTGAGATGGTCATATGACTGAGGGTATACTCATGCAACATTAAAAATGGAAAGCGCTGACCGTCTTATTTCTGAGGTGATGACAAAGGGCTCACTGTATGCTTATATAAACAAGCTAGAATGCACTTTAAAATGCTCATAAAGAATAAAATTCAAATTTATATCTTAAAAAGATAAAACAAAACTTTATATACATCTTTTGTGATTCTTTTGCTGCTTCTGTATTCTAGTTTGTTATGTGCAAATTAACTATGATCAAAGCATACTATAGTGGTAAAGTCAAATTTCGTTGCAGCCTGGGTGAAAGATTTTAATGAAAAATTAATGAAAACATTATGTTGTGCTGCACTTTGAAACTATTTTATAAATGTATTATCTTGCAGTGTATTTATAAAAAACTTGCCCCTGGCCGAATTTTCATAGCGCATGCCATCAGCTGGCAGCCATATTTTGGCACAAGTATTGATGTCAATTTTTTTTTTTTTTTTTTTTTTCACCTTCAGGGACTGCATGCACTACATGAGAGTGGCATTCACGTGCACGGTAAACTGAAAAGTTCCAACGCGGTCATAGATTCTCGGTGGAGTTGCAAATTGACTGACTACGGCGCCGACCACTTCACACGCGACCAGGAGGAGGACGAAGAACTGTCTGAACACGCCAAATATACCAGTAACTAGCAATGAAATAATGTCTAATAAATGTAAAAGCTACCGGGTACTTTGTAAAGTTGTAGGTAATTTATTTCTCTTTATTGTTACATATTGTTACATGTAATACTTTGCAGCACTTTAAAAGCATATTTATTGATTTGGGGACACTTCAAAAGATTGAATAATAGTATGTAATTAGTAATTACAGATTGGATCTTGCATTGGATCTTGGGAATTGTAAACTCTGTGTTCGAAGCATAGCAAGACCTTAAAGATGTACCATACATGTAGTAACTTAGGGTCCCATACCAAGTGCTCCAGCTAGAAAATGATGGCATAATGATTTGGAACTTATGTATGATTAGAAAAATCATACAATAATCTAAAAACTATGATTAGGAAAACATACATTTTATGCTATTTCTTTTAAATATTTCTTTTTAGTATGTTAAATAGCGTTTTAAAGCATGCAAGTGGATTTTACGCTATACAAAATGTTATTATTATAAATTATTATTATTATAATGGTCTAACATGTTTCATATAAGCAAAGCCTTACATTATGATACACTTCGTTGATGTGTATAAATGTAGCAAACCACCTGCCACCTCTAAACTTATAACGCTCCAGCGACGTGAGATATAAATAATAGAACTTTAGTAGGAGATCATTTCTTAACAGTAACTATTGTTTGCAAAGCAGGCATCTCTATAAGTGGGAAGTCTCCAACTAGGCCATGGAGCACAGCTAGTCTTCTTTGCTGCTTATTTTCATGAAAACCTTTGGTACTCTTTGATCTTAACAATGTCCACCTCTCTAAAGTGGGCAGAATCTCTTGGCAAATTAGGGTGTCCTTATCTGACTGAGACCAATATACCTTTTAAAAATGCAATAATTGCAATGCTTTCGTGTGAAAAAAAGCTTTTAATCTGTTGTGTTTCTCTCTTGTCTGCATTATACCTCTTAATTTTGTTTTGCTTCATCATAATCCAGTCCTCACTATTATTTCTGCTGTATCCAGGGTTGTTCTGGACCGCTCCGGAGACTCTGCGGGAGTATGGACAGAATGTTGACGCTTTACCTGCGACCTGCCGCTGTCACCATCAGGCAGGAGACGTGTATGCGGTGGGAGTCATCCTCAAAGAAGTGTTTTGCCGAAATGAACCCTACAGCGAAGTGGCTGAACAGTATGGTCCCAAAGGTATTACATTCTTGTAGATATTATAACCATATGTTAGACATATATTAAAGAGGGTGTGCTATCGATAGTGAAGTTTCTTGATGCTTTTGACTCTGGTTTTGAATGACACTAGCAAAGCGACGTTGATCCGTATGTATCAGTATGTTACTGTTTCTGAAAATATATTCTGTGTAACATGTATACATACTGACCAAAAAAGAAATGCAAGTTTCTGGACAACCCCAAAAGTTTATTGAAATCTTTACAAAATATAGTCCCTGATACCAAAAACTTACATCCAGGTATATGTGATCACTTTTTTTTTTCTGCCACATGAAAGTTACCATTGTTTGGTGCCATTTCAGATATTGTGGGGAAAGTGCTGAAACCAGTCGCTGGTCGCTATTTCCGTCCCGAACTGTCTGGCCTAGAGGGCGCTCTGGAAGGAGGATCGTCCATGGCGACCGCTCTAAAGGACATTATCACTTCCTGTTGGTCTGAGGAACCGAATGATCGTCCCAACACAGCCCATGCCCTGAAGTCACTTGCCAGGATTAATCCCAATAAGTAAAATGCTTCTAAACAAAATTTATGATAATAGTAATGTATATACAATGTATATATATTGTATATATAGTTACCGGTATATAGTGTAATCATAAGTACAGCAATACTATTGGTAGTACAGGTGTAGTAATTATCATGACATTTTCAATCAGCCACACCTGTGTTATTTGTTGTTTATATTATGGCATATTGTATTGGAAACATACATGGACACCATATACATAATAATTAAGGGTGCACTACATGTTCGATCTTATTTGGAAAATAATTAAATACCACCCATTGCAGGAACCACTGCATGCATCAAGGCCAAATTTTGTGGGTAGCTCTCTCTCCACCATATCTCCAGATCATTTTTTAGCTCTGCTTGACTATGTCAGCAGAGCTCATGAAATCGCAATTTGTCCGTCGTCTGTCGTCCGTCCGTCCGTCGTCCATCCGTCCGTCCGTGTCGCAATTATCTCTGAACTTAATGTACGGATTTCTTTCAAATTTGAGTTGTGGCTTTCCCTGGGAAATACGCTCGGACATTTTTTTAATTTTTGAAAAACATTTTTTTTTGATTTTTTACGAATATTTTTCGTTTTCGTTAACATGGGACCCTATGGGAGCAAAAATTTCAAAACGCTACTCCTCCTACAA